>Ga0115005_10001250_pt1 | contig 20005 bp, 16 predicted proteins | sample ArcOceMetagenome_FD_87163 | JGI IMG/M metagenome (GOLD analysis project Ga0115005, IMG submission 87163) | Marine eukaryotic phytoplankton communities from Arctic Ocean - Arctic Ocean - Greenland ARC118M Metagenome | ecosystem: Environmental > Aquatic > Marine > Oceanic | place: Arctic Ocean... | reverse complement strand
TCTTTTCTATTCTTTTTGTTTCTTTAGCGTAGACCCACATGCGCCTTTCATCAGCCATCGGCGCAATAAAGTCCACCAATTAATATAATTGGTGCATGCACCAGGACCCCAATATTTGCCAATTTGCACCAGCATTTTTTGCACCAGCAAATGCACCAGTAATCATAACCTCACAGTATTATCATAACCTAATATTAGGTATTGACCGTTAATAAAACAAATACTGTATTTAACCGTTATTAACGGCTTTCTTGATATGTCATGACACCATGAATAGCCTCTTGCACCAGCATTTGCACCAGTGCTGCTCTCAAAGTGCTACTCACGACCTCCTCGCCCTTCGCCCTAATTCGATACATTTGTACAGTGTTCCACGTAAAAGAACTAAGCTAAACACATTTCACACACACTTTGGGTAGTGTAAATTCATTGTACAAGTGACCTTAGGATAAAGAATCTTTTGGCACTAACCAAATGAATGTCCTTACAAGTAGGATAATACAGGTCATGCCTGAACTCGAGAATGGTATTATGCATGGGCTGTCAGCAGAAGCCTATGCTTCAAACTACGAGGTGAGCAAATCACGTGATTGCCCATGGACAACATGCAATAGTTCCTTCTCGCAAGTTGATGCTCACATCTTGATTCTGATCATGAAATCTCTTTATCAAAGGCAGGGTATCAATTCTTTCTCAAGAAAATCAAGAGAAAAGTTTGTGCAGGAGAGGGAGATGAAGAGATCGAGAAGAGGGTTCGTTTGGAATGGTCGGAATTATTTGACGAAGAACAAGAGTGCTATGCGACTCTAGCCCAGTTTGAAGAATCAAGATTGCAAAATAAGACGGCTCAGAATGAAGGAAATGGAAAGGAGGCGGAGCCAAATATAGTGACTGGTTTATCTTCTCCGGAATCGCCTATTGCTCAAACCTCTGTGAAAGGTATAGATGCAAAGACAGCTCAGAGCGAGATAAGAGATGGGGGGAATGGAAAGGAGGTAGTTTCAAGTGCAGTGACTGGTTCATCAAATGGTTCATCTTTGCCAGAGTATCTAGCTGCTCAAGGCTCTGATGATCAAAACGCAGCGCAAGGTGTAGATGAAAAGTCAGCCCAGAGCGAGATGACAAATGAAGAAAATGGAAACGAGGTGGTTTCAAGTGCAGTGACTGACTCATCTTTGCCGGAGTCTCTGGTTGCTCAAGGCTCTGATAATCAAACAGCAGAGCAAGGTGCAGATGAAAAGTCAGCTAAAAACGAGAAGCGAGATGAAGAAAATGTAAAGGAGGCGGTTTCAAATATAGTGACTGGCTCATCTTTGCTGGAGTCTCTAGTTGCCCAAACCTCCGATGAGCAAAGAAGTGCGCAAGGTGCAGATGAAAAGACAGCTCAAAATGAGATGAGAGATGATCATTTGATCGAAGGTGAGATGGCGTTATCAGACCTAGCGAAGACGAATGGGGCTCAGAGCAAGATTGGAGATGAAAATGCGGGCAATGGCGAGTCTGATGACAACGTGTACAATGACTCTGAAACAGACGAATCGGAACACACTGAAAATAGAGCGTCTCCTCTTTCCAAAGAAGAAAGGGAAGAATTGGAAAACTCTATGTTTGATCCTTCTATGTGGGAATTACCAGATAATTGGACGGTGAAAGAGGCAGTGAGTATAGAATATTTCCAGATTATGCATTTCTCAATAATTATTTTTCCTTACTGTTGCCTAACACATTATCGTGGCGACCGAACTATTAAACAGAAGGGTGGCGGAATGCTATTCCAATCACCGACCGGCCAAACTTTCGACCAACATGAACAGGCGCAAGATTATTGTTCCACACAATTGGAAAAGAAAACTGGAACTCGACACCGTGGAGAAAGCAATAAGAAGAACAAAACGGTATCAGAATTGTATCCACTTGGCACAAATGTTATCAAACCTGCTGAATATTTCCCTTTCAGAGGCAAAGTTATTAGTATTCATGCTCGTTCAACTAAGAAACGATATCATATACTTTACAACGATGGCGACGAAGAAAGACTCTCAGCAATGGAAGTAAAGAGCAGGAAAGTCGATAGACAGGCAAAAGGAATTGATGTCGGAACAGAGATTGAGAAACTGTTTCCAATTGCATACGAGGGAAAGGTGGTAGGGGTGCCATCTGAGGAATCAGCGCTTTACAGTGTATGCCTTGCTGCGAATGGGAAAGTTGAAAATATATCCTCAGAGTTGTTGGCAACATGGGTTAAGCACAACGAGGAAAAAAGCACTATGCCATTTCTAGCCACTATTTGCGAAGATCCGGATAATATTTGCCCTTACTGCAAGAAACAGTTCAAATCCGAGAAGTTTCTCATGAATCACATGGAGAATATAAATTGCATCAAGAATTCCAGCATAATACACACGCCGTCTCCGGAAGAAAATTCATGCAATGGCAGTGACGGGGAGTCCGTACATATAGCCAGTGATGCTTTATCTGCGTTGAAAACATCATCAAAGCATGGTAACGATGATAAGGAGAAACATGTAGACGGCACCGAAAATACGGACGATTTAGGCAATCAATCTGATGCTTCTATGACTAGTTTTGATCCTAAAAAGTATGAGATTGATGGAAAGTATGTCTGTCCGAAATGTACAAAAGATTTGTCGTGTTTGGCAGGGATTAAGTACCACATCAAAAACAAAGTTTGCGAGAACAAACTCCAGAAAAAAGACCAATTTACCTGCCCATCATGTTCAAAGGCATTTGGCTACAAAGCTAATTTGCTGTATCACATTGAGCAAAATGTTTGCAACAAAGAAGCCACAGCGAATGCAAAACCTAAGCCTTCCCAAATTTCCCGTATAACACCTGTCAAGCGAAAGAGCGGTGGGAATGCTTTTGAAACGAAAAAAGTTATTGCCAAGAAACACAGGACTTTCGAGACGCTATGGGATACAGATGATGCGCCAGCAACCCTGGTATGAAGACGGCGTGATATAATATATTCTATATGAAGGATTTGAGATGTTTTATTGAACCTACACAAAATTCAAAAACAGTATGTCAGCAATTTCAAATTATAATTCATTTAGACGCTATTTATTTTTGAATTAAAACTCTTCATACAATTACAAAAGACCCTGCCGAGCGAGGTCTTCGTAAGTCGCTCTAGAAAGAACATTTCCTTTACTATCTTCGTACTCTTCATCTTTGGAAGCATCAAAGATATCCTTGTTCACATTCTCCTGTAACTTTCCCCACAAATTCTGCGCATCTTCAATTTTGGTGACCCCATGAAAATGCTTAGTATTCGGTATTCCAAGGCATTTCATTCCATACGAGTGCTTCGTCTCTGCAAAATGTTTTTCAAAGTTATGGCGCCCTCGATAGGATTCATTCCCACAAATTTCACACGGGTAGAAATGATTCAAACCATGAAGTTTGAATAACCAGTATGGTATTGGCTTCCCGTCCCACCCAAGTGGTACTCCCTTGGGGTTGTAAATCGGTGCATCTTCATCATCGCTATCATCACTGTCCCCATTTCCTCCCCCTCCCTTATCAGCATTGGTATCATCATATGCTCCATTAATCTCCTCTTCCATCTCTTTCTCTTTTTCATTCATAGTTTGAGTCAACCTCCGTTCTGCGCGACGTGCGGTAGCATCCAGAGTTGGACGTAGCTGGCCCAAGATTGTACTAACAATCACTTCTAACTTTGCAATATCAATCCTCCGTTGATTTCCTCCTTGATGCTGCTGCAGCTCATTTCCCCCGCTGCTCTTGCTTCCATGTCCATGCCCGTGTCCATTCCCTTGTCCTTTTTTCTTGGTAAACAACTTGGCAGGAAGCTTCTCCAAAGGCTTATCTCTCGCACACCATAATCGTTTGGCCCGATCCAATGGTGTCCCCCCACACTTCATTCCAATCCTGGCCAGCTCTACCTTCAATTTTTCCGGTGATACCTTCTCCATCAATTTATCTACACTCTCGAACTCCTTCAATTGGATACCAGCATACTTGCCCCCATTCTCACTTTCACTCTTTTCTTCCAGTTTACACTCCCAACCCTCCACACCCCCATTCTGTTCCCATTCTTCTTGAAACCCCTCCAATGCCGGCACGACAACCTCCTTTTGCACATTCAAAAGTGGCGAAACGCGCTTTAGATAGTCGACAAGGTATTCAATCAATTCATTCAAAAATCGAACATATTTCTTTCTCTGGGAAAGTTTCTCCTTTTCACCCAGGTATTTGCACGTATTCAACCCTGATGCCACGAGGGTGACAAAATCCGGATACGTCATGTTCTTTTTCTCAATGTGACTACCATTTCCATGTCCACTTATATCCTCTTTTTCTCCAGCACCAGCTCCAGCACCAGCACCAGCTCCAGCTCCAGCTCCAGCTCCAGCTCCAGCTCCAGCTCCAGCACATGTTCTTTTCAAAGCAAGGCACAGAAAGGAATAATGACATGAATTCAAATCCAGATATTTCCCCAAGACCTCCTCCACTGAAAACATTTGCCCCGATTTAATTTTTTGCAAAGGCTGCTGAAGGATGGAATACAGATCGTAACCGTCTGCAATGGCATTTCCAAATTTCCGTTTCTTGGAATTATTATGCAGTTGCTGCATTGCATTCGCGTTTGCAGCAGTAGCAGCAGCAGTATCAGCAGCATCAGTAGTATGCATTCCCATTCCCATTCCCATTCCATTGTCAGGAGTCATTTGTCCCATGGAATAATCGGCTCCATTGGTGATATCAGGATTCATCAATGGATCAGGATGCCTGGCGTGGTATTCCCTGATATCCTTGACTTTTTCATAAAATTCCTGAAACATCCAATCCGGCGTCTCCACCTGTTCCTGAAGACCACGTTCACGTTCCTGACTTTTAAAAGCATCCATACAAGTAAGCGAATCCTCATCAAGTTTTTGATTCAAAGAGAATGCAATTTCCGCAGAACGATGGAGGGAAGTGGAGAGTGCGATTGTTTTGGTAGATTTTGCGAGCTGCCCTTTGGGCAATGGATATTCATATTCCTCCTCTGCCGCATTCGTATCCATATTATGTGCATGTGCATGCCCATGTCCATGTGCATGCCCATGCCCATGTCCATTACTAGTTGCAGTGGTGGTATGAATATCCCTTTCCCTTTCCCTTTCTTGGAGGTAAGAATTTTGCCAGAGTGCGAACCAGGCATCCTTGACTCCAGCCGGAATGTCCTCCTTGTTGGATGATTTTAAATGATTTCTACCTTTAGAAGAAGAAGGGAGACCGGCAGGGTTGGAAAGGAGTGATGCAGAAAATTGCAGTGCTGCTTCGTGTTCGGTGGCAAGGCATCGATTTGTTTCGAGTATGGACGCTGCCTTGCTTAGTTTGATGCGATTATCGGATGTTGACAATTCTGCTGTTGCTGGTGATGCTAGTGGTTCTTCATTTGGGGTTGTAGGTTCATTTTCTTGTTTGACATTTTCGTCTTCTGATCCCATTGTTAAATTATCGGATTGTTGTGTTATTGTGGTAGCGAGGTGATGCAATAGCAGTAGCAGGATGATATTAGGGCAATATTATGGTCACTATGTCTTTTGTAGCTTTTAGCTTGCAACTTGCAACTTGCAACTTGCAACCCTTGCTTGCTTGCAACCCTTGCTTGCTTGGTGTGCCACCACCATCGATCGCATCTTCATCCACATCGATCCGAAGAAAAAGAGAGAGCCAATAAAAAGGTCCGTCCGTCCATCAGTCACTCCTCTCTTCACGACTTTCTCATCTTCTTCTTCTTCTCTCGACACTTTATTTTTACACCAAACTCCATCTTCCAAACTTTCACACACAAACCTCACAACACAAACAGTCAACCAACCTCACAACACCAACCAACCAATCAATCAACCAACCAACCATGGCCCTCGTAAGAAGCGTTCGTCTCCGGGTACCATCCTGCGCCGCCCGCCCAGGCCCCGCAATCGGCCAAGCACTAGGACCACTCGGAATAAACATGGCGGAATTCTGCAAACAATTCAACGAAAAAACCGATTCCCTCGGCTACGTCAAGGACATTCCCCTCTCCGTCACCCTCCACGCCATGAAAGATCGTACCTTTACCTTCCAGGTTAAATCACCTCCCACCTCTTTTTTATTAAAAAAGGCGGCGGGCATGACAAAGGGTCCAGGTGAACCAAATGGTGAGAGGCCGGCAGGGTTTGTGACGCCCGAGATGGTGTATGAGATTGCGAGTGTTAAGGTGAAGGATGAGGGGAGGTGGCATCTTCCGTTAGAGGGGGTGGCCAAAAGTGTTATTGGGACTGCGAGGAGTATGGGGATACATGTTAGAGAACAAAGTGATGAGGTTCTTGTGTAGAGGTTTAGAGATGAGATGGGGCTAGCTAGGGGTTAGGATTAGGGTTGGATGATGGATGGAAATGGAAATGGAAATGGATGGATAAACAAAGAATAGAGATGATGGATCAACATAGAATAATAGAGAGGAGTACAGTACTTGTATGGCAACAATAACAGACGGGCCAGTAGCATATCAATAGTTGGATCCCAAATACGAGTATGAGACAAGCAATGTGCAGAAGAACGAAGAATCGAATTCGTGGAAAGACACGTATGAGAAATTCAATATTGCAATTGTCATTAGTCATTACCAATATCAATATCAACAACAATTTATAGTTACAACATGGTATTAATAAATACCAGAGTATGATACAGTGTATGTACGTGTAAACGTGTATGTTGTAAATACTAACTGTCTGATATTTGACGTGAGACATGCATAGATGGATGCATACTTTTCAGAGAAATGAATCACCAGACCAGGGTCCACTACCGTACACGTACCGGTACAGGTACTTACCTCTTCCTTGCACCTACCTTGCCGTGAGTTTGGACTCTGAATGGATATTAATGAATCGTCATTGTCGAAACCTTCACAGCCCTAAACTAAAAGTTAGTTACCGCAGACTGACTGTTTCGGATTGGGAATATATTGTTAATGTAAAGGTAGGGGATAGCCACGCGCGCAGGAAAGGTATCAAATGCATTTGGTACAGTATGGTATTAATATATCATGGTACAGTATGGTATCAATAGTATCATACCGGTACTGTACAAGAACTACTACTGTACTTACTACCAAGCGAGTGATGTATGTCTGTCTGTCGTGCTTTACATTGAATATCCCAACTGTCGGTCGCGAAGATCCAAGTAAAGTGGTGCGTGTAACGCCAGTCATTGTGTGAATCATTTCGTACAATACCTTTCCAATTTGATATAGATCCCAATGGGACTTGGAGAGGATTGCAATTTCAAATTGGAAACAGTCGTTCAATTAATGACCACCCCCACGTTTATCCAGCTCTCTGATGCAGAAGATCCTCTCTCTCTTCAATAATGATTTGGTGTCGTTTGCGGTTGCGTTGATTTTTGTTACTCTGCCGCCTCTCAGCACTGGAACCATGGGAATTACTTCTATCATACAGGTGAGGCATCATTGCCATCATTTGAGCTATGATACCATTATTATTCGAGTTGTAGCTCCCTCTTCTATCCTGTCTGAGCTGAGCCTCTGCCCTCGTCTCCAAAATATCCAACTGCTTCACCACAATCTTCGCTCTCGTCCTCTCCTCTCCCGCATGCAACATATAATCCGTCCAAGCCCTTTTCACAACATAATTCCCTGCGACTCTACATCCCGTCCCCAAAGTTCTAAATTAAACCAATCCGTCTCTTCTTCTCCATATTTGTGTTTCTTCTTGGCAGCAAGTCCAAGTCGAAATACAACTTTGCCATCATAATACATATTTTGGTTCGAGATTATTTCCAATGCGACCGACGAGAGTGACACAATAGATGTTAGGTACAAGTATAAGGTGGCGACCTTTTTTAAGCACGCCATAAATGCTCCTATCATACTATCTGGATCTTTATCGTCGCTGTCGCTTGGTTTTGAGATTTCATTGTGGTTATCCCTCATTGGATAATTTGAGGATTGCTGTATGAATTTGAGATTGATGAAAGGAGAGGCTGTTCCACCACCTCCTCCGAACTGATAGGGAATGATGTACTTGGAATGCTGATATGAATAGTAGACCTTGATCGCGAAGAAGACACTCTGTTAGAAATAATGACATTGACAACACCGGTATCTTCATCTCGAACAACTAGTACTATGTCATTTTTTTCACAGGTTTTCGCAAATATGATGCAATATAACAATACACGATACCTGTTATAACGATTATTATATCCTCTCCCGAACAAGACTTTAGCAGCCTTAACGCTTCGTGGTCTTGTAAGATATTAAGTCCATTCGTTCCGGTCGTCGGTGATTGTCAAGAAATAGTAATGCGTATCGGGGAACGTGTCACTTGTCCAATGATATGCCAGAAAACCATTGCAAATTCAAAAATACAACAGCGATCGATTTTAAGTGTTTTTGACACCATACAGTGGCTTTCCAACTCGCAGGATTCCCGTAAGTACTTCCAATCAATCAGTACAATTATCCAATTTGATCAAATGTTATATTATTTAAATTAATCGTCAAAAAATCCACCAGTCCCTCCAGAAGAAGGACCATCCCCATCATCATTGCCATCATTTGAGCTCTTGTAACTATCCGGGTTATAAGGAGCTTTATTCTGTCTCAGCTCAGCTTCAGCCCTCGTCTCCAAAATATCCAACTGCTTCACCACAATCTTCGCACTCGTCCTCTCCTCTCCCGACATACGATCCGTCCAAGCATCCATATTCAAACTTCCAGTGACACCAACCCTTGCCCCTTTCACAACATACTTCCCGGCATACTCTGCATCCCGGCCCCATAGCTCTATATTAAACCAATCCGTTTCTTCTTCTCCATATTTGATATTCCTCGCTTGACGCTCAAGGGGGTGATATTTCCTCTTGACAGCAAGTCCAAGTCGAAGCACAACCTTACCATCATCAAAGTATTTTGGTTCGGGATTCTGTCCGATCCGACCGACGAGAGTGACACAATTGATTTTGGGGACGTGTTCTTCGAATTCTTCTGGTGAAAGTGCGGCATATGCCTCTGTTGGTGATTGGGGTGCGTCTAAATTGTACATGTTGTTGTTGTCGGTATCTTGATTTTCGCTGTCGCTGGGTTCTGAGATTTCGTCAAAGAAGTTTCCCCCGTCAGACATGCTGGTAGTAATAGTACGTTTGTGGTTGTGGTTGTTATGGTGGGTGGTGTATCTTCTGCTAAGTAATGTGGGGTGCACTTGGAATGCAGAAAGAGATGTTATGACTAGGAGGCATACTGTGATGCATAATGAAATAGTAATTGATGGTGCCATTGTTGATACTATGATCAATCCTTGCAATATAAATGTAGTTGAAATATGTGGAGCAGATTGAAGATACGTGTTGCGAGTTGCGAGTTGCGAGCTGGGCTACCCCGGTATCTACCGGTACTACTAGCACATCAATCATCTTCGCTTCAAGAAGACCTTCAATCTCGTTGCTCTCACTATTTTCGTGTTGATCATGATGGTTGGATCATTATAATACCAACCCAATAAAGATACTTCAAGTAGGTTCCCTCCAAAAATCCTTTTCTTCCAAATTTTCATTTAACAACACCGACCCGCCGAGAGCATTGAACCTAGTTGCATGAAACTGCCGTTCCCGTCGTTACCTCACGCCTCACGTCCAATCCAAACTGGTGTCTCGTCCACAAAGCATTCAACGCACAAAACGAATCGGTACCCAATCGTGATCCGCTGTTATTAGGAGAAGGTATTGCTACACGATCTTCTTTTCGCTAAAACTGCTCATTGCCTCGCATTAGACAATAGGCTACGTACTCTAGCTAGTAGATTGAGGGCGAGACAGCATCTTAGGGATATAGCTAGCTATCGACACACGCAGCACATTTTATCCGCTTGGGACGTTACGATACGAGACTCCAACAGATTTTTGAAAGATTGAGTTTTTTCGCTGCTACTCTTTTGTTTTTCACTCGTGAATTATTGGAAGAAAAAAATCATTTGTTTGAACAAGCCAAACTCCAACTAACTTCAAACTATACCCAAAAGGTAAGATAGTAGTGCTACACCCAGCAATCTATCCCACAAGAGGCAGTGAGCAATGCCATTCTAAAAATCTTGACAGATATTCTGTCCACAATCTTTTTTTTTGTTCTCAACGTCTCATTGCAAACTCACATAATTCCCATTTTACGATGCCATACCAATCCATCCATCATTTTGACTAAAACAGCACTTCACATCAACCATCACAAAATGAACTTTTCAGACGATGATTCCAGAAGTTCCGATGAAGATCTAATGCCGTTCCAACACGCACCTCATCAACAACATCCCTCCATCGGAGCCAAAACCCTCCGTTTCCCAGTTGACGGATCTGAAGATTCTGGTTCTTTGCGAGGAGATGCATCCATGGACATGGACGATTCCATGGATATGGACGTCGATGTCTCAATGGATACAACGAATAATGGACATAGGCACTATAATTCAGACGAAGATGACAATGATAATGACAATGACAACACTAACAATATCCATGATAATGATGAAACTGATAATGACGACAACGACGATGATGATGATAATTCGCAAATTCAAGTTGTAATGGAAAGGCCCAGAGGGAAAGTCCTCCGTCTTCCAACAAGGGATGATGACTCAAGCGGAGACGATGACGACGACGATGATGATATTCAAGTTGCTGCTGTAGTTGGAGATGACAATGGGGAAAATGAAGATTTTTCAATTGCAGAGACTTCTTATGCGGAAGAGGCGTCAATGTCCTTCGCAACTCCTATGAAGGATAATGATGGGGATGATAAAGAAGTGGCAGTTGCAGAAGTAGTAATGGACGGGAACGAATCGGAAAATAGCGAAGCCGCTCCTGTTGTCGCAGAGGTTGTGAAGAAGGTACGCAAGAAACCTGGACCTAAGCCCAAGAATAGAGATGGGACAAAGAAGGGTTCGGATAAGAGGAAGGGTAGTGGTGATAAGCGGAGAAAGAGGCCCGAGTCTGGCTCCAAGGGTGAGGGGCATGCACGCGAATCTACCATTTCTCGGGACAAACTTGAGGCGGCTCAGAAGGCGAGAGATATTCTTCTCACCTCGATAAAAGGCACACCGTTTCATATCACAGATTCGCACATCATTCAGAATTTTGGGAGGGTCGTTGTTGAGAAGGACAGTTCAAAAGAGCCCGTATTTTCGAATGCTACATCTCTATTTCCAGTTGGATTTTGTTGCGACCGATATGAATTCAGCCCTGTTCATGGACGCGAGATTAAGCTTCGTTGCGAAATTTTAGATAAAAAAGAGCTCATTGCAAATATAAAAGAGGAAGAACCAAAAGCTAACGGCGATGAGAAAAAGAGCAAAAGCAAGAGTAAAAAAGGTCCCCTATTTAGAATTACATGGGGACAGGGAGTCGACGAACTTCAAGATGGAAAACCTTTTCCGTTCGATCTTTACTCCGCGTCTTCTCCACTTGGTGGTGAAGTTGATACCGTTGCGGTGCCGATGGGACTTGATGTAGCAGTGGTCCCAGAGCCAGGGATGCGCGTGAAAGTGAAATTTGATGACGATGTTTGGTACCATGGAACCATCAAGAAAGTTTCCAAGAAGGAAGCTAGCAAAAAAGTCGAGGAAAAGAAGAAGGGCACTAGAAGCGCGTCAAAGAAGGGGAAAAAGAGTCATCATGCCATCAGTATTATCTATGATGATGGGATGAAAGAGGAGATTGCGTTTCCCGACCCTGATGTTATGCTCGTCGCTCCTGGTAAGTTGCTTTTTTGTACCACTTGCATTGAATATCTTCAGAATAACTGATTTATCTGTTTATTGATAGGTTCGGAGAGGATAGACGACGGCAAGAAACTCGATATAAATTATGTTCACGGGAAACCTGTCATGTCAGTTCATGGGAAATCGCCCTTAGAGGCGTGGGCCAATGCGTTGATCAAGTTAGGTCTTATTGACGAAGTCATGTATGAAAAGGCGCTAGAATCCATTAAAAGTGCTAGGGTCGAAGGAATGAAAGAGGTCAAAGATAGGTTGGACACATTGCGACGCCAACGTCAAGAAGCCAGAGCTAGGCAGCTCCAAAAACAAAAAGAACATGGTGACGGCAGTCAGTCGCCTGTTCCTGCGCAGAATGAAGAAAGCAAAACCAAAGAATCGAGTGAAAAAGATGATGCAGGCGAAGAAGTTGAAAAGGAACCGTCTACTGATAAAGAGCAAGAATTGAGGGAAAAGGCCGAAGAACTCAAAGCTGCATACGAAGTACGATTCAAGGAATCGCAAAAGATTGCAATATCTCTCGCTGATTCTAGAATTGCGGCACATGGGCCATTCTTGTCCAATCCTTTTTATGGCGACGAAACGCAGCAGAAGACATGGCTTACGACCATTATCAAGAAGGAGAAATCAAAGATGGGAAGCACTGGAAATAAGAGGAAGATCGTCACTCCCACAGATATCTTGGACCGAAATGCTACTTTCTACAATCTTGAGATAGAACATCTTCTCGAAGGACTGCCAGGGTCTGAATTTTGTGCAGACTATGTTTTTTATGACTTGAGGGGAAATGGGGCGTCGCAATACTCATTTGTACATGAAGTGAAGTTACGAAAGGAACGAGAGAAAATGAGACGAAAAAAACGCGCAAAGGAGAAAGAGGCCAAGGATGATGTCGAACGTGAGAAACTACTTAAAAGGAAAGCGAGGGACGATGAGCGCGAAGAACGCAAAAAGCAGAAAGTTGAGGAACTTGACCAGCAGAAGAAAGCCCGACAGGAAGAGAGGCTGTCGCGTCTTGGCACACAAGTCGAGGAGCGCCTCTTTAAAGAAGCTTGTTTTCAGAGAGAGAGGGTTGTACTGCTGGCATCGAAGCTTTGCGGTAAAGAGATTGGACGTAGAAAGAAAGCATCCGAAGCCGTCACTGCATACGCAGTTGAGAATACCGCACCTCACACCGAGAATCCCTCCCTTTCCTTTTATGAGTTACCGCCTCTTTCGAAAAAAATCGATTTAGACACTGTCAGACTGCATGATTTCCTCATTACCTACAAAAGTTTTTTTGAGAAGCAAGGGGTCTTGCCTGCTCTTCCATCTCTTGACGAATTGCAACAAGCTATCGAAATGTGTTCTTCTGCTCCTGCGACGGTTGGAGACAAAAACAAGTATTTAACACTTCTCAATAATATTGCAGTAGCAATGGCCAGACCTCTTACTCCATTTCTCATCAAGACTCTCTCCTCCGCACTGACTACAAATCTTAATAACGATGAAGAAGATGAGCCGAAGGACGAAGCGCAACGTTTATTGGATCCAGATGACTATGCAGTGACACCTTCAACGTGGAAAGAAATCGTGAGGCTGGCCCTTATTATGGATACCCTTAGCGAGCAAGGTCTTACAAAGATTGAACTGACTCACGTTTTGAGAGGTTACCGAAGTGGTGGGCACCCAAATTCTAAGGAGGCTAAAAGAATTAGGAGAGGTGAGGATTCTGAACTTGTGCTTCGTAGACAAGCGATGATCCTCAATTCTGAAGAAAATAGTGCAGGATTTGCAGCAAATCAAAACTCCATTGTCGTCCCAGCTCCATGCAAGCCATCTGTTTCTTCATCCCATTGGACCTATTATCTGCACAATATCAAAGCATTGCCGTCAAATGCTGCGACAGGAATGAAATCAAATCTACGTAAAGCGCAGAAGCTTTTGAAAGCTTCTTCTGACGATTCTGGTAAGGATGATACATTTTTGTCAAAGATCGAAAGTAATGTTTCTTTGTTAGATCAGATCGGGACGACGTATACATCATCTTCTGAGACGATTGAGGTATGCAAGAAGGTTCGAAAAAGTGTTTTGCGTTTGTTGGATAAAGCCAGTGGTGAGTTGTTTTCAATTGATAAGGCATCCGAAGCTATCTACCGTGATATAAAGATCGACTCTCCTGGTGCAAGTAAGAATGCCTTCGCAAAATTTGCGCTTTCATCGAAGTCCCGTCGAGAGAGAGGAGGTGTCCTTGGTGAAATTTTTATCACCGCTTCTGAGCATCAGAACCAAACTAAAAAAAAAGAGGTCTACATGTCTGATGCCACCAGATTGAAAGAAGAGCGGGAACGAAAGAAAAAAAGTTCTGAAGATGACGACGACGACGATGATGACGACGACGACGAAATGGAAGAGAAAAAGGACACCCCAGAAGATGCCAAATCTCCTCAAAAACCCAGTTCGCAAGAAGAGAAGAGAAACGGATTATTTAAAGAAACGATTTATGATGAGTTCTGCGCAGATGAACCTGCTGCTCCTGAACTCATAAGGCGATGCCTCGCAGTTTTAAGGAACCTGTGTCAATCGTCTCCAGCGGAAACTTTCTTATACCCTGTTGATCCTCAGTCGAATCTTCGTTACTACGAGTCAGTTGTCACCCCCATGTCCCTTTATAATATCGGGAATTATTTGCAAGAGGCCGGCAAAAAAATTGACAGTTCTGAATCTGAAATTGAATCTGTAGTTGCACTTTTTGCAAGGAAGGTACGACTTATTGGAAAGAATGTGTCGTGTTTCACCCCAGTTGGCGGCCCACTAATCAGTACAGCTGAGGAACTCCTTCGTATTTTCGAAAGATTGTTGTTTGACTGGATACTGGCACCTGCTGATAAAATACCTACCTTGGAGACTCTTGACGATGATCGCTGCGTAGAACACCATCTTTCTGATGACGAATCTATGGTTCTTCTCTGTGACGGGTGTGATGGAAAATACAATATGTCTCGGCTCAAACCACCACTTCGTTCTGTTCCAAAGGGCGATTGGTATTGCCCAAGATGCCGCTCTGGTTGTTGCTGGGCTCTTGTCGATCCACGTTTAGGCCAAGAAGTGAAAAATATTTTCCATTCTGCTGATGGCACAACTGAAATCAAGGGCGAGGTGACAGAATGCCGCGTCTGTATTCCAGAGGATGAAGCAGCAAGAAGCTTGAATTATGTCATACTCTATGAGCAAGGATTCGAAGAGTTATGGACCCTGAATGAGGTTGACAAGGCGTTGAAGGAGGCTGGAATAGCAATTGAACCCATCATATGCCTCGAAGCTGTAACAGAAAGTCCAGGGTATGGTTGTGGTGCGGACAGCAGACTTGTCCGGGATGTACTTCCGATTCAATTGGATCCAAAGGTTTCAGAAAGTGCAGCTCAGAGATTCTTAGCAAGTTCTGTTTTCCGAGATACCGTGTTGTCCTGCGCCGCACTTCTTGTCAATGATGTGGATGGTATGAGCTCGTCTGAATGGATTCGTGTGCTCAATCTTTTGATGATGAAATGTATGTCAAGTGACACATTACAAGAAGCAGGAAGTAAGATCGAAGATGCAGCTAATTCCGAGCTTTCTGAAAAATTGTCAGAGGTTACCAAGATTAAAGCCGCAGAGGATGTTTTGCCACAGCTGACAGATGATGAAATAGAAGACACGAACTTCTCAGTAACGGGCAATGACGGAGAGCAAGACAAATCGACAGAACTTAGCGATGAAGAAAAAGAGCGAAAACGAGAGAGAAATGCAAACATGAAAGCAGCCAAAGATAGGCAAAAGAAAAGAGATGACGTATTTCTAGCCAGCGCCATCAAAAAGCAGATCAAATCTTCTGTGGCATCTTTAGAGGAGGACAAGATTACAATGGTTATCAATAATGCTCTTGTATCAAATGACTTTGGGATTGATTATGCAACCTCAAGGTGTCCATCTCAGCTTTGTGACTTCTGTGGTCTTTCTGACGTTTCGGTCGGAACGCCACTGGTTCGCTATCCAAATGAGATCGAATGGGCTGAAAATGCTAGTAATCTGCTTCGGAAACGCAACACCAGTATAATTGCTGAACTGGATACCTCGAATCCGGATGATCATTCGATAGACGAGAAATCAAGAAGTTCGGTAACAATGCTAGTTTCAGTAAAACTGGGTGGAGAAGTTTTATGCGACGATGATGAGTATTTGGTAGATGCTCCAGACCAAGATATGTCCGGGTATGGACTAGTTCCCCGTAATAAAGAAGGATTCCAGAGAGAATTAAAGGCGAGAGCAGATGGTGGACCACCAGTTATCACAGGTTCTTTGTCTGTCCATGATTGCTGCGCGCAAGCAGCTCATAAAGCGAGGATTGATAGGATGATTCAACATGCAAAGAATCGTATGTCTGAAGAGATTGAGAGAGAACAGGGTAACAAGTGCGGTAAGACTATTTCGATTGGAATCGATCCGCAAGGCAGATCATATTGGAAGTTAGAATCTAGTCCAGATTCATTGTTTGTGCTAGAAAAGTCAAGTGGTGGCGAAAAGAAGCAATGCCACCGTTTTTCTTCGTCTGAGGATATTGCAAGCGTAATCAAATGTCTTGGGAAACATCAACTTGCAATGGATTTGAAGAGGCTTTACCCCCAGGCATTTATGTTGCTGAAAAATGGAAAGTGGTCTGAACTTTTACAGAAGAAAGCATTTAAGCTTTATCAGCAGGAAGAACAGAAGTCAAGTGACGTGGACATGGAGGATGTAGACAGTGCCAAATCTGGTGTCGGCTTAGATTTCAATGCTGGGGATGAAGTTCTTGTTCAGTCTGTTGCATCTGGTGTCCTCTGGGATGCTAATATTGTAGCAGTCGCGAAACAAGAGGTCGGCGGCTCTACTATCGCGTACAGGGTACATTATAAGGAATGGAGTAGTAGATTTGATGAATGGGTTGCTCCTTCACGCGTCCTTGAAGTCGATGATGAAAACATTGAGAAGCAGGTAAGATTATCGGTGCTCCTGTTTATCTATGTTCAACTATTTCCTTTGCTCAGCTGTCCATCTTTGTATCATAGCAAAAGTGCGCGTCAACGATCGTAGATTATGATAAAGACCTTTCTACATCTTTGCGCAATCTAAAAGCCTCTGCTTACCTGAGTTCGCCAAACAGAGCTAGAGGCTTTGCTAAGATTCCCGACTTCAGGAGGTTGCTTGATATCCCACCGTCTGCGTCATTAGAAGATAAAGCTATTCAAGAGCTCAAGGCAGCTCTACTTCTTGTGGAGGCAGTATTACCAAATGGGTCGCTCAGGGCGGTCTGGAAAACCCATACTGCTCAGTATTGGCGGTCCATGGTTTCAAAATCCAATACGCCAGGTAACATAATGGGTTGCCTTGTTTTGCTTGAAAATGCTATTTCAAAGGATTTTTTACGTCCAAATTGCGAACATCTGATATCGTGTTTGCCAAGGCATTGGAAATCCATTAATGAGGCGTCCGTTTCCTCGATCGCTCTTAGACTTGGAACTTTAGACCGGGGTCTGAAATACGGGATGTCCAAAGATGATAAAGGGCATTGGGATAAGAAGGTTGATAAATAAGGATTGTATACTAAAATCATTCAATTTAGACGCAGAAAAGCTTTGCTAATTTTATAACGGTGATAAAGGGTGCTTTCTGAGCAGCTCGTAGATCACACTGAGATGGTTGCGAGCGCAATTGTGGTGGCTCGCAGCAGCAGCTAACAAAGAAGGGGCAAGGCCAGTCAACGGATCTATCTCTCCAATCACACTTTCGTTCAGAGCAAGCAGTGTTTCGATACAATAATAATTAACGATGCAGTCCGAAATGCAATAATGAATAGGGAGTCTTCCATCGCTATTTCTTTGACTTGCTTCAGAAGGTTCCATAAATGACAAAACGTCTGGTATCAAATGATTTCGAATCCAGTCTCTTTCAGTTGTACAACTGACTGCAGCCTCGAGGAATGAATACTGTGCACTTTCCTCGTCACGTTCGCCCATTTTTCGTATGAAACGATGCAATGCCTTTGCAGGAATCGTGCCGTTGCAAGGTTCAAATATGCCTCCGTATCCAAGAACGCCAACCTTGTCTCCTACCTTGTGTTCCATACCAAGCTCTAGCACCATTTCCAGAAGACCGTAAAATTCACTGTCATCTTTTGTTTCGTTCATGATGTGCTCGCAAAATATATGTATAGGTAGATGACCTTTAGGGCCCACTTGTTTGAGAATTGACTGAGGCTCTAATTCTAATAATAACCTAAAGATTTTTGAATCTGCTTCTTCGTATCTAAACTGTCGCCCGTCTGATACGATCAGGTAACCGATTAATCCAAAGTCTAACACGTCACTTGGTACCATGAGAGGAGGTTGCCGATTCATCAAGTATGATAATCCACCAATATATCTGCGACTGATCAAAGCTTGCAAAACTTCTCCTTTAATGATACCACGGGGTTCTTCTGGAACTTGTAAAATCCCTGTTTCTACGATGTACCGGAATGTTTCAATGTCACTGTTGAATATTGCCGAGTGGACTAGAATTTGTTTTGGTACTTCCATGTTCATGTCATTCTTTAGAAAGGAAGGAAACAGCTTGAGAAGTCTTGGAATTGCTCCCTGGTTATCAAAGTAAATGCATTTCGCGCACACAGTATGAATATCTTGATGGCTGAGCAAAGACGGTACCATAGAGGAAAGATATTCAAATATATGGAATTTATTCTTCAGACCTAGTGTTGTGAGTGGAAAAGGCTCTGACTTGGATCTTCCGGTGACAATCAATCCTCCTTTTTCGATATGATCATAAGCAGATGTCGATTCGTTGATAGAGAGCTTCAATCCTTCTTCAAGCAAAAATTTGAATAGCTGTAAATCCTTTGTTTTATCTTCACGTTCTGTATTTGCAGCTTGCTGGAGAGGGTACGTATATGGCACATAACAATTATTTTCCTCGCTGCAATGGACTGGAGGAAATAATAGGCTGGGTTGGTCTCGAACTTTCTGGCAAATTATCTTCATGTCTGGAATCTGTTGCGCACAAAGCGAATTCAGCTCTGAAATTTGGCTTCCATCCTTCAATGAGTTTTCTCTATTTTTTGTTTCCATCGTACAAGGTTGATACTATGCTGATCAGCTGAATGAGGAAAACAAGTCGTTTCCACTGCTATCTTGCATCAATTTTCTGAAGAAGGAAGAAACCTTGACCTTCCGTTGATGTTTTTATTACATTCTTTGTATGTTCGTTGCTCTGCGGTCTGCGGTACCGTAGGGTGGTCGGTGGTGTTGTTGCATTGTTTTGGTAGTCAACAAAAGTCTTTCCTTCGTTCTTCCTCTTTCTACTTTTTCCCAAATATACAAAGTTTCTCCGATTATATCACAGAGAAGGCCCGACTTTCTCACTCTTCCCAAAAGTTCAAAGAAGCATCCAGAATTTCAAATACCAGCATTGTTCCACACTAAGTGTTGTGTCAAGAGAAGGTGCCAATGCACCAAAAGATTAGCATTGTTCCGATCATGCTATTAGTAATTGATAATGTAAACAAAAAACAATCCTAAAACAAAAACCACAAATTGCTCGGACAACGAAACATTTTCGAAGCTTTGCTGGAAACGTTTCCTCTTTGTCTCGGCGTGGCAGGCATCTTTCAACACGCAAGAATTCAGTTTTGGAATAACAAACCGTCATTTATGGCTGAGAATTTTTTTCTGAAATTAAGAGAATGAAAGAAAGTTACAAAGTTGGGAGCAGATTTCAAGAAGGCCGAGAATTCGCTGAGACTGCTGCAATGAATTCCGAATCATCGTCCATGAAGGACACTCTTGAATGGCTCGAATCCTTGGATATAGACTCTATTCAGAGCTAGTTAGCACATTTATAATAATTATGGTGAGATTCAATCAGTTTTCTAAGAAACAGCTTTCGATTGACGTGAATATGAATAGTGCATCACTTCAAGTGAATTTGGAGTTTCGTTAGTTTGGCTCTCCTGTGAATTCGACCTTCACGCCGGTGTTGGGTTATAAGATACAGCGAAGATCGTTTTTGAAGAAAAATACTAGTTTAAAAACTTAGCCTATTGTCACTAGTAAATTTGCCTTTGTTTACAAAATCTGAGCCCCAACCTTTGCCACCCCTTCGGCCTTCATAAATTCTTCTCTCATGGAATATACGTATCTCATAATCTC
>Ga0115005_10001247_pt1 | contig 20015 bp, 23 predicted proteins | sample ArcOceMetagenome_FD_87163 | JGI IMG/M metagenome (GOLD analysis project Ga0115005, IMG submission 87163) | Marine eukaryotic phytoplankton communities from Arctic Ocean - Arctic Ocean - Greenland ARC118M Metagenome | ecosystem: Environmental > Aquatic > Marine > Oceanic | place: Arctic Ocean... | reverse complement strand
TTCTTTTCATTTCCTTTCTCCGGTGGCCAAACAGGCCCAGCCTCACTGTTGGCAGACATATACCACTTGTTGTATGATTTACTGAAGACCGATAAAACTAGAAACTTTCTATCATTCTGTAAACTGATTATAGTGCCTCCTGAATTCTTGTTGTTGGCTCTTGCTAAAGGTAGCCATTTTGCGCGGAATATAAATAAATGTCATAGTTTGGTATTTTATGTGTCGTTTTAAAAAAATAGCACTAGCTTCACCGCACTGAAGTCGTCGTCGCTGAGAATTGGCCACAGAGGGGAGACATTAATTCGGCGACCCGTGTTGCGACACCCCTCCTACGAGTACTGTATTATGCGCTATGTACGCGCTATGTACGTGCGTAACGTGCTACGAGTAGGTATGCCCAACCAAAGAACCCTGGCCTGGGCCTCATCGTCTACTCGTAAAACTGACTCGTTCCCAGACTGTCTAAGAAAAGGATTCCTTATTTTATTAACGAGCACGCTAGCATTATGCCGTTGATTAAAACTGAGACACAACTTCGCGAAAGAGCTATCAAGTATCTGGAACACAAATCAGCTGAAGTCAGTTGCTTCAATGAGGGGCTAGAGGCGGCGGTGCCACAATTCGAACCCAAAGGTAAGACAGAAATTTACATTTAGTATGTTCTTTGTAAATGGTCTTTCCATCTACACGTACCCACTCTGGTGATAAACATCGTACCAACTCATTCGTTCTTCACCACAGAACTCCAAATCGGTGAATTCCTCGGAGCTGGAGGATTCTGCATTGTTAGCGAAGTATCGGACATTAATCTGAAGACTACTTCAACCAACGACGAGGAGAAGGCGAGAGGCACCACTTCAGCAGCCGGTGCCGATTGTGGGAAAGTCGTTCAAGACCGGAATTTTATTGCCACTAACGTGTTTCGCAATGACAGTGCTCGGTATGCGATCAAGAAGTTGTCCCCTACTCTCTACAGAAAGCCTGCAGGAACATTTCTGTCTGGTGTTATTGATCTCGCCATGGAAGTAAAGTATCTTGCTGTCGTCCAGGTGCGTTTGTTGTTCGCCTGTGCTTATTGAAATTCCATTGATTTTTTTATGCCAGCTCATATGTTTTCTTGGGCCTATTCTCAATTCAGCACCCCCACATTATCAAAATGCGTGCTATTTCCAGTTCTCATCCATGCAGCGATAGTTTCTTCATTGTTTTAGATAAACTATACGAAACACTCACTGAAAGGCTTTCGGCCTGGCAGAAGAGCTCCAAAAAGTTGCGTGGATTCGGTATGGCCATAAGGAGATTGGGTAATAGTCGAAAGGTAAAGAGCGATAAAGACAATTTGCTTGCCGAACGGCTCCTGGTGGCGCACGATATATGTAGCGCTTTATCATTTTTGCATTCAAATAAGTAAGTCTTCAATCTATTCCTTTTCCACCAACCAATTCGTTGCATCTTCTCACTTCACATCTTCAAACTCGATTGGCAATGTAGAATTGTGTATAGGGATATAAGTAAGTTTTCAATCTATTCCATTGTTGCACCAACCAGTTCCTTGTATTTTCTCACTTCGCATCTTCAAATTCGATTGGCAATGTAGAACCAGATAACATAGGTTTCGATGTGAGGGGTGATGTCAAGATTTTTGACTTTGGCCTTGCTAAAGAGTTATCTGAACGTCATCGAGTGGAAGGGACAAATGTTTATAAAATGACAAAAAAATGTGGCAGCCCCAGATACATGGCACCTGAAGTTTTCAAAGGTCAACCATACAACCACAATGTGGATGTTTACGCCTTCGGTTTAATGCTCTGGCAAATATGTGAGGGCAAAACCATTTTCGAAGATTTTTCGTATGAAAGGCTTTCGGAAGAGGTCATGATGAAGAACCAGAGACCAGCTATTAGTGAGACAAACACTCCCCGTATTGTGAACAAAATAATCACAAGTAGTTGGAGCCCTGATATTTCAATTAGACCAGAGTGCAAAGATATTTGTAGTTCATTGAAAGAACAAATTGTAATTAGTTGTGGCGAACAAATTGTGGATGCGTTGGACATCACCAATCGTACAGATGCTTCTATAAATGCAAAAGCCATGTAAGAAGAAGTGCCTTTAAAAAAAATGAGAGTAGCAATAATCTGACCAAGATCTGACATCATCAGTATTAGCCCGGCGCCACCAAATCTAAGAAAAGATGAAATATAAATGGCATCAGCAACAATCAGTATCAGATCGAGCTTAAGAAGTGGTGTACCGGTACACTACGAGTAGCCAAAATCATTTTAAATATATGTTTTTTAATCAAGGTTCGTCGATTGGTGAAATGAGGGAGCAAGACTTGAACTCCGCGCTTTTACACAGTTTTTCAACATTCTTAGTGTTGATAGCGCAGTCATAATGAAATTTAATCAATAGAAATTATTTCTTGGAGGAGCAAATTATTCCCACACATCGTCTTTTGTTGCTTTGCTCGCTGTTCGTTTTTTTTCTTCTTCGATTCGTTGGCGTTGGAGTTGACCTTCCAAATCCGTCAACACTGCAATTCTGACGAACTCATCAAAGGTTTCGACACTATCCATCATTCCAAGCTTTGTCATGACGAATGAAAGGATAGCTTGGTCTATGTCGATGTTTTTAGACGCTACATAAGATTTTGCAAAAGATGATGCAGCGCCAACCGGCTCGGCGTTGGAAGAAGGGAACGAAGAGACAGTAGAAGTAGGATCAGGCTGGATTGAGCTATCCTCGATCATTTCAATTTTATTGACGGCAGATTCTTCGGGTGGAGGGCATACAGCTTTTGGACGACCAATCCTTGGAGCAGACTTGATTCCAAATGCTTCTAGACGTTCACTGTATTGGTATGCTTCGTCGCCAGTGTTTGGTTCAGCAGACAGAGAGGATATTGAAACTGTCGCAGCAGCATTTCTGGAGTGACCTATTATGGAATACGTACGTGTCTGCACGAAACAACAAACATTGAATGCTTGAGTATTGAAGAAGAATAGAGCGAGGGCATTGGAGCTCTTCATCGTGCGTTTTTATCAGTTCAGGTTTGAGTTTTGCATCGCATTTTGAATTTGTTCTTTGCGCCATGTCGCATGCTCGCATACATGTACTGTACTCGTAGTAGGCTCTAAAAAGGTGGCTCTAATACTCAATTGTTTACAGTACTGTAGGCTCTACGAAATACTAACCCTACGTCATCAAAGACGTCATAAAATTCGAAAATCCAGCCTCACTATCCGGTCACGTCACATACAACACATCCAAAAAAAGTTGACGTCAATTGTTTACTGTAGGCTCTATCGATACGAAATACTAACCCTACTCGTACGTCATCAAAGACGTCATCAAATTCGAAAATCCAGCCTCACTATCCGGTCACATACAACACTCCGAAAAAAGTTGACGTGTGTTCGATCCAAGATCTGTGGAAGATTGTAGAGAAGGTGAGAAACATCATATTTTTCTCTTTTGAATTATAAAACCATGAGATTCTCTGTTGTTACACTCGCACTTACTCTATTTACCCGCCAATCTGCGGCCTTTGCTCCTAATGCTGGTACCAGAGCCATAGCTACTACCGCTTCGAAATTTGCACCCGCAACCGGAACTTTGCAGCAATCGAGAAGTGAAAAGATGGACCTATGCGAACTGAACCTTTTCAGCAGGAGGAAAGCAAGGAAGATGAACGCTATGGCCAAGGTCGAGAGTGATATTTCCGAAGAGGAGGTTAGAGCCTTGTTCAGCCTATGGAATTCGGCCTTGGCAACTGGAGACTCTCGCATTGTTGCTTCTCGTTACACGGAAAGCCCAGTTTTGCTTCCTACCGTGAGCGATACCCCACGCACCGACTTTGACAGCGTCAAGGATTACTTTGATGCTTTCTTGCTCAAAGAACCCCAGGGTGAGATTGTTGAGGGCCACATCAGCATTGGTGATGGATGGGCAAGTGACACCGGTATTTATGAATTCACCATGGGAACTACCGGCGACAAGGTCAAAGCACGTTACACTTATTTGTATGTGCAGGAAGATGACATCTGGAAAATTCAGCACCATCATTCCAGTGTTATGCCCGAAGAGTACATTCTTGGAAAATCTATTACTGAGGATGAAGTCAAGGGTTTGTTCGGCCTTTGGAACGATGCACTTAAAACTCTCGATCCTAAGGCAGTCGCCGATAGGTATGCTAAGAATAGCGTTCTCCTCCCCACCGTCAGTGATGTACCCCGCACGGATTATGCCGCCATTGAGGACTACTTCACCAACTTTTTGAAACTTGAACCTACAGGAGAAATTCTTGAGAGCAACGTTGTCATTGGAACGAACTGGGCTCAGGATTGTGGTAAGTGAATAGTCGTGGAATTTGTCAACACCTCGGTAATTTTGAGATGATGCATTCTAATACATACATTCCGTTGAAACAATGCAGGTATATATGAATTCACCATGGGCACTACTGGAAAGAAAGTCAGGGGCCGTTACTCTTACATTTACGTCTACGAAGACGATGAGTGGAAGATTAGCCACCATCATTCGTCCATCATGCCAGAAGGCATTGTCACCGCTGAACCCATAACCGAGACCGAAGTTAGAAGCCTCTTTGGCCTCTGGAACGACGCTCTTGCATCAAAGGATCCTAAGGAGGTTGCCAACAGGTACTCCAAGAATGGTGTCTTGTTGCCCACTGTATCTGATGTACCTCGTACTGATTACCCCGGAATTGTTGATTATTTCACTAACTTCCTCAAGTTGGAGCCTCAGGGTGAGATTCTTGATGGAAACATTATCATTGGAACGAATTGGGCTCAGGATGCTGGAATTTACGAGTTCACCATGGGCACTACTGGAGCCAAGGTGAAGGGTCGTTACACTTATGTCTACGTCTTTGAAGACAACGAGTGGAAAATCTCTCAGCACCATTCTTCTGTCATGCCCGAAGGAAACAAACCCCAGCCAATCAATGAGGCGGAGGTTAAAAATCTCTTCCAGCTATGGAACTCTGCTCTTGCAACTGAGGATCCTGATGCTGTCGCTGGGCGTTATGCTGAAAAGGCGGTCTTGTTGCCCACTGTATCTGATGTTCCCCGTACAGACTATGATTTGATCAAGGATTACTTTGTTAATTTCTTGAAGAAGAAACCTCAGGGTAAGATTCTAGAGAGTAACGTGACTATTGGACACGATTGGTGCCAAGATGCTGGTATCTATGAGTTCAAAATGGGAACTACCGGAGACAAGGTGAAGGGACGTTATTCTTTTATTTATGTTTGGGAAGGTGGCGAGTGGAAGATTAGTCACCACCACTCCTCTGTAATGCCCGAGGCTTTCTTGGGGCCCGCTCCTAAACCCGCTGTGAAGGAGGAAGCAGTAGACGCTGAAGAAGAATCGGTTCTTGCATAGGTTTTTTCATGCATATCTCTGCTTGTACATAATGGCAACCGTTCTGTGGTGGTGGTGGACCCTTTTATTAATCGACTAGCGTTTTAAGTAATGTAAAATAGCCTAAGCATGAAGGTTTTTAATGAAAAAATCATAATTTGAAATTATTTATTTTAAAATTTGCCATCATAAATAAGTTATAAGTTTATTATAAAACATCTCGTAATCTGGCTCTTTTCAATTTCAAATTAATTGGAGATGCCGCGCCAGAATCTTGTAGGCCGATGGTAAATGTTAAAATAGAAACTGAATCAAAACAGTGTTTAGTTAGATGTTAATAAAAGCTAGCTAACGATAACTTTTATTTACATCAGCTGTTTCGATTCCGCTCATCAGTTGATTGCTTCTCGTCCATGCAAAAATTTGAGTTACCAACCTTGTTGGTTCTAATATAAATGAAAAAATTAAACTTTACCCGAAAATTGTTCTCGAGGCACAACAAGCAGCATGCAATGGTTAAAGCAATGAAGCATAAATTGACATATATATGCAGTGCTATTTTACCTAAAGTAAATTGGAAAATTACGCCGAAATTGCCAGGTGTACGATAGACTGTTTCGAAAGAGACATGCGCACAAAGAACATTGCAAAGCCTTGGTCAAATCACTCAAACCAAAACTCAAGAAGGCTCTCGAGGCTATCAATAAAATCACAACCGTTCAATTTGACACAGCTACAGCAGAATCCCAAGAGAACGAAATGTTCGATGCCGATGTTGATACTGCCGAGTCTTCAAATATCCTTCCTGAGCCAACATCGGATGCCACCAGCACATTAACACAAACAGCTACAGCGAGGCTGGAACAACAAACGATTGCTTTCTTTAAAATCCACTCCCCCCAAGTAAACTTCAAGGATGCCACCAAGACTCCCGCAAATAAAAGTGCAACATTTCCAACCATTGTGTTGTATTGCCCTACGTAATGCCAATGACGCCCCTACGGCATCAACCAGGCGAATTACTTTTTACCAAACCCATCCATCCATTATCAAGCGCGGAAATTAATTTGACACACCACCGACATCACATGAATTACAGTATTGTCAATACAATTCTAGTCACTACTACTGTCTACTGTACATAGAATAGACATATGAAAGTATTCACCACTCACTTCACACTTCGCACTTCCATCGCCACTCAGAAGCCAGGGTGCTTGTTCGTATGAGTGAGATCAATTGCCGCGGTGACTATTCGGAACATGTCTCTGATATCATTCAAGTTGCAAGTCTGACAAACAAAGAACTGTTGGTGAAGATTCTGGTTGCCATAAAATCGCTTGGATCCGATGCCAGCAAATTGCTGTTGGGCAGGACAACTGGGTCAGCGCGCAGCTGAATTGAAATTACTTCCATCAGATTGGGCTTCAGCATTTACAGAAGTGGTGTCACAGAGCACAAATGGTCAATTGGAAGAGCAAGATAAGATGATAATACTACCAGTGATATCTACCGGTCAACTTCTTGAAACGGCAATGAAAGAAATGCCGCAACGCCCACACTGTTAAAAACTGAAGATGGCAATCGAAATTATGACTATGATAGCAGTGAATGGACGGAAGGCTCGGGTTCGTTGTCTGTTCATGAAGCAGCTGCGCTAGTGAAAGCATCAACAGAGGAAGGAAACATCAACCTTCAGACCGAAATTATGCCAATACTTTTGCGAACGTTGCCGAAAGATGTCAATTGCATAGATGTTTTGGCGCAGTGCAACTTCCAATATTACAACGTTTGCTGGAGCTCAGAGTCATTGAGCATTCATTGCAATTTGCAATGCAGTCAGCTAGATTTTAGAATAGCTGCATTATTTGACAAATGAGAGAAACGAAAATATTCCCCTGACTCTGGGTCACAGCTGAAACAGCTAATGCAACTACTCAGATATGTCGAAGCTGGTGATCTTGCACGCCGTGGTAATCAAATTGGTTCAAAGCCTGGATGCGTGATATTCCTCTCCCTACTCACTCTTTTTCTTTACAAACGAAATCTCTCCAAAGGGACAATTCAATTGAAGAAACGAGATGCTGGATGGATCGTTGTGTACTGAACGCGTGGGCGTAGTATCGCAATCGTATTAGGATAGATTGTGTTGGACATCACCAATCGTACAGATGCTTCTATAAATGCAAAAGCCATGTAAGAAGTGCCTTTTAATAAAAAAATAAAATGAGAGCGCAATAATCTGACATCATCAGTATTAGCCCCGGCACCACAAAATCTAATTGACGCTTCGATAAAAGGAATAGAAGATGCTGCATAAATGGCATCAGCAACAATCAGTATCAGATCGAGTTTAAGAAGTGGTGTACACACGTAGTGTAGTCAAAATCATTTTAAATATATGATTTTTTAATCAAGGTTCGTCAATTGGTGAAATGAGGGAGCAAGACTTCGCGCTTTTACACAGTTTTTCAACATTCTTACTCGTAGTGTAGTGTTGATCTTGCGCAGTCATATCGAAATTTAATCAATAGAAATTATTTCTTGGAGGCAAAATCTGTGGAGGGTTGACGAGTTGAGACCTATTCATTGTCATTACGACAAAATAGAAGAAGGTAACAAGTTCAATGTGTTCGAAATCTATGCGCTATTATTCAAGACCCGACCTTCTTTTTCAAACTTTGGTAAAAATAAGCTGTATGCCAATAATAAGGTGAAAGTAATTATGTACCCGGGTACTGCAACTTCAAACTGTACGGTACTTGCTTGTACCGTACATACAGTACTACCGGTACTCGCTGGCTCGCTGGCTGGTGCTGGACCGAACCGCCAAATCCTGTTCAATTTTTCACCCGCGCCAGGAAAAGCACTCTGGATGGGGCGAGAGACGAGTTCAATTACAGCGAGCCAGCCCGCCTTGCTTGCATTCCACCTACAGTACCGGAGTATGATACATACCGTACAAGCTATTGTACTCTCCAGCTCTTGAATTTGCTCTTGATTCACTACTCTAGCTGCACTTATTAGCTAGCAGTACGTGTAGGCGAGACGCGTGATACTCCTGGTACGTGCAGTCTTCCACTGGTTTAAACTTGGAACCTCCTCAATCCCTTTCCATCGAATGATACCGAGCACAAAAACATATAACAATGAATAAGATGAACAAAGAAGAAGAAGACAAAATCGAGTTAGATGCTCTATTGGGAAGATTACGCCCCTTTCAAAAGGAAGCTTTCAATTTTGCCACTGGAGGGTCCCTGAAGCCCATCGATGAGAACACATCAAAATCACGTGGGAGAATCCTTCTCGCTGATGAGATGGGGTTGGGGAAGACAGTGACTTCCTTAGCCATCATGCTCGCTTATAAATCTGAGTGGCCCCTTTTGATTCTGTGTCCTGCTTCACTGCGATATACTTGGCCGGCTGAAATAGAAAAATTCTGTCCCAAATTGCCTCACTCGGCAGTATATGTTGTCAGAGGTTTTGACGATTGTGACTTCCACTCGAACCCCAACAAACGCGCAAACATTAAGATAGTGGTTGCAACATATTCTTTGCTGCAAAACAGATCTGCTGCAGCCAGGGCTTTGCAACAGTTCAACTTTCGGTGCGTGATTGCGGACGAATCGCATAATTTTAAGGAGAAAAAATCGCAACGATGTACATTAGCAATGCCAATTTTACTGAAAGCAAATCGCCTCCTTTTGCTTTCTGGGACGCCTGCTCTCGCGAGACCTGTAGAACTGTGGGCTCAATTACATTGTATCAATAAGGACTTGTTCGGGGCTTACTCGAATTTTACAAAGAGATACTGCAACGCCAGATACGGTCGATTTGGTTGGGATTGCACTGGTTTGAGTAACGCCGACGAATTACATGAGAAACTAAAGACTGTCATGATTCGTAGACTCAAATGTGATGTGCTTAGTGAGCTTCCACCTAAACAACGATGCATCATACCGGTAAAGATTCAGAAATCAAAGCACGTGAAAGAATGTAAAGATATCATCTCTCGGCTGAACGAGACTCGATTGGCAGTTGATTCACTTGTAGGCGATGATGCATCCAATGCTAATTTTGAAGCTCGTAGTCTTTTAATGCAAGCCTATAAAGCTAGTGGATGTGGTAAAGCCCAAGCAGTCGCTGATTATGTTGTGGATTGGCTTCGTGGATCTGGGACGCAAAAGGTTCTCGTGTTTGCGCATCACAAAGAAGTGCTTGATACCATTGAAGAAGCAGTCTCGAAGGCGTTGAAGGGTGTTGGTCATATTCGTATTGATGGTTCTGTGAACCCCGCAGATAGAGCATCTCGTGTGAAGAAATTTCAGAACAAACCTCAGGTCAGATTGGCTTTGTTGAGCGTCACTGCTGCAGGAGTTGGTTTGACACTCACAGCTGCAAGTAGCGTCATCTTTGCAGAACTTCACTGGACACCTGGTGTTTTGGCTCAAGCAGAAGATCGTTGCCATCGGATAGGCCAAACGAATGTTGTTAATATTATGTTTTGTGTTTGCAAAGAAACGGATATGAGCGTAGATCTATCTCTCTGGAAAATGTTAGGCCGTAAAGTCAATAACCTCGGAAGAATGATTGATGGTGAAAGAGGAACAGGCATGAACGCTACTGAAGCTGAAAATAATGCTCCAGCGGATCAGGAGTTATCTTCATTTTTTGCTGATACTCTCCCTGGTGACGCCATGCCTGGGAAATTGAATGCTCTCGTAAAAGGTTCGATTCAGAGTTTCTTCAAGAAACCTTCACCGGATCTCGCCACCAGTCGTAATGCTTTGCCAACGACTATCAATACGAAAACTGTTGGGAGAGAAGTAACACCCGAAGCAACAAAGGGACAGAAACGCCCGTTTACTTCATCACCATCCAGCTCGTGTACTATATCAACCTCCTGGAACTGCAAAATGTGCACGTATATAAACGAAACCAATTCATTGGCATGCGAAATGTGTGGAGCAACTACACGTACAGGTACAAAAAAGAGGGCAGCACAAACTTCATTTGGGACAGTGAATCTAACACGTCAAACATCATTCTCTATGAAAAACAAGAATGGCGCATCACCAGTTGATAGATCTCCTGAGGTGATTGAAATACGAAATGGCGATGCCCTCTTGTATGATAGAAAGCCTCTAGTGTTGAAGGCCCTAGCAGGTACAATGTCACCATCGCAATCCAGCATCATTGAAATCATCGACGACAGTGACGACGAGATTATCGAAATCGTAGAAACAACGCAAATTAGACCCAATAAAAAGTTCAAGAGAAAACAGGAAAATGATCTTAACAATAATCCCAATACCGGCAGCAATGAAGTGAACTTGTTATCTTTCAGTGTTTCAAAGAACAGTGGTCGCATTGCTGTGCACAATTCGTTTAATGGAGAAAGTCTACTGATCAACTTTGATGTAGATCAAATAGTCATTGATAACGATGACTCGGAGGACTTCACCAATCGACAACTCAAAAGATGCACCTCTGGTCGGTCTGCTCCACAGGTTGAATTCGAAAATCTTGCAGTGGAATCAGGTAATTATTTGCCGTTTCTTTTATCTACCTAAAAGAGGTTCCATTTTGAATCTAACATTCATTTTTTCTTTACTACACGTATACGTATTGCAGTTGCAAGAGAAATTATTGAGAGCAATTTGGTTGGAGGATCTTTGAGGATGTTTTGTTCTGAAATCAAGTTATTTGTATCAAACTACGCTGCCCTTCGTGAAGTCGAAAAGAAGTCTATCAGAGAGTTAGGACTGCCCATTCAATGTACTTCGGTCCACGATACTATACGTAAGATAATCAATTCCAAAGTACAGCCCCAGTCCACAGAACGCTACGTAGGCGGTAGCTTTGAGAGAGCTTTAGAGAAAGCTGCTGAATTAAACGCAGACGAAGCTGACCGAAAAGTTCTCGATGGTAATGCATGCGCATGGTGCGGAGGGAATTTGCCTGACGTATCTTTTTGTAAGGGGGTTCAATCAACCTACTGCAGCCAAGAGTGCGCTGATGAGGGAAGAATCCGAAGGGGTGGTGAGTACAATCAGTCACATTTATTTTGGTTCGCTATTGTGCAATCAAGAGCTTAACTGCCAATTTGTTATTAGGAATATATGCATCTACGAGGATAAGGACTCAAGTATTCAGTCTCGAGCATGGCATTTGTCAAGTATGGTATGTGTGTAGTTGCATTATGTATTGTTTGAAAGTAATGAATCAAAGCGCTCATATTTTGACCCCCCAAAATTCCTTCAACAATAGTGGCATAGACGCAAACGGTATGTGTCTTTGTATGATGTATTATTTGAAAGTAATTTAAATCAAAGCGCTCATATTTTGATCCCCCAAAATTTGTAAACAACAATAGCGCTGTTTCTAAGGATAAAGGCCCTTCAACCTGCTCAAAGACTCTCAGCTCTTATGGGTGCCAATTGGCGACTCCCAAAAACTTCAACAAGTGTAAGCAAATTACTACAACATCCAAAAGAAAGTCACTTTTGGGAAGCAGATCACATACAAGCTGTTTCGGAAGGAGGTGGAGGTTGTGGGTTAGAAAATCTGAGAACCCTGTGCACCCCATGCCACCAAGTTGAAACCGAACGATTAAGAAGTCGGCTAAAGCTGAGAAGTATTGATCACGAGGATGAAGCTGCCAACGTTACAGATATCAGGAGATTCTTATCTTGACCAAAACGGATACACAAAATGACACCGACAAAAGCAAAGGCGAAAGCAAGCGATGACTAGACTCTACAGTACAGTACAAGTACGTGTACCTGGTATCTTGATTTTAATTGGAATCACAAAATTGAACGCCATGAAGAAAGTTTGGGAAAATGTGGCTGAGAATCAATCTCCCAATACGATATCTTCAATCAGTCTCAGCTAATCAATATATCTCGTCAACCTAAAATATTCACAAAAACTATCGTTGTCATAGGAAGGTACTACTAAAGATAATCATCAGGTTACCTTCTGCCACCACTCTTGTCCACAGATAAATCAGGGAGTTGGAACAACATTTATAGCTAAACCACCCGCAACACAAGCAGCCATACAACAGGACATCCAACAGCACCACCAGCCAACTGGCCCAGTCGTACCAGCCACCAAACCAGATGCAAGTAACATAACCGGCGTTGCAAGCAGTGTTACATATAGCAACCGCAGAGCCAGCCATAATGGCGGGACCTGCTTCCACCAATTTAGCCCAATCATGGAGACAAAGGATCGTCATAACGAGAGAGAGAGGTACGAGAGGATACTGCGCATCGATTTCATTATAATGAGCGGTCAAGAGGTGTAGCTGAAAACTGTTTAACACGATTGGTTCGAATGAGTTTCACATTCCCATCAATTTTTATATTGATCCCGTTTTCAATTCCTCTGCTTCTTCACACATGAATCGTGCCAACTCCACAATATCTTCAGTCGGTGGAATTTCAACGCTGTCTCGTTCGGAGCAAACTTCAATGATTGGTCATAATAACTACCATTGTGAGAGTTCACCTACGTGTACGAGTATGAAGATAAATGTGGAGAATCATGAGATTACCTTCTGTCACTACTCTTGTGGGGAATGAGGTGAATAAGACCTTCAACTGGTATTTTTCTTGCACTGGAGCAGATGGTTGCGTGTACGGTATTCCTTGATAGCTCGCCGAGTGGTTAAATTTGATCCAGTCGACAAGTCCCTGACTCACATTGGGCAAGATCTTGGCGTTGGAAAAGGCAAGTGGTTGAAAGGTGATCTGGCTAATAATGGTTGTATTTATTGTGTTCCTGCTGATAGGTTTGCTCAAATTCTGAATGTTGATACCATCAACGGCACCACAACAGTCCTTGATGTACAAATGCCAGAGCCAAATAAGATTGAGAGATGGTTCTCGGGTGCACTTGCTTTAGACGGCTGCATCTACTTCATGCCATACAATGCCCGTCGCATCCTGAAATTAGACCCCGAAAATGATTCGGTGTGCTGCGTTGGAGATGATTATGGAGGTGGACAACACAAATATGCAGTAACAGTTGCAGATAGTAACGGATTCGTGTATGGCATCCCTTATCAGTCAACGCGCGTCATCAAGTTCGATCCTGCCAGCAGTTCTAGCAGCATTGTGGTTGACGAAGCCACAAGTGATTTACTATGCAATAGTGGTTGTGCATTTGGCAGAGACGGGTGTATCTATTCCCTTCGTTACGTGCATTATAATACGTATGAAGTGCTGAAGATTGATGTGGTTAACAACACATATTCTCTGATTGGAAACTTGGGTGGCATCCCTGACAGCGACTGGGGTGACGCTGTCCTGGGGAATGACGGTTGCGTATATTGGCCACCATTGGGAGCCAGTCGTACACTGAAGTTTGATCCTGAGACTCAATCAATATCTCTTGTAGGAGACGACTTTGGAGGATTGAAGTTGAAATGGCCCAATGGAGCTGTAGCATCTGATGGGGCCATCTACACGTACTGCCTCCCAGTTTATATGAAATATGTCCTCAGAATCGATCCATATCTAGAGTTTGCAACAAAGATGAAAGCAGACATCTCGAAAGAAACAACTTCGGTAAAACCCTCTACGAGTCTGCAATCACAAAGTATGGAAAAGCTCAAGTCTTTCAGGTCATCGACGACTGTATTCCTAATAGTATAGTATGGGATGGTATCGAAACTGAAGCATTCATGGTGATAGTAGCCTTGATGTGATTTATCATTTGTTCAGGAGGGATCTAGATCTATCGCCATTTGCAAGTTGAAATTACATGGTGCCAATCCTCGTTCTTGATTTTGAAGCTACTGTACAAGCTAATTACAATTCAAAGATTCACCGACCAAGTAATAATCCTTTGGCTGGTCTAATTTTGCTCGATTTATTTTAAAATAAAACCGTTCCAATACTCGCAGAACACGTAGACTTTCGAACTTGTACTACTTGTAATCTAATTGCGACTATGGAACAACAGCATCCTCATCTCTTGTCAAAATAAACATGGAACCCTTATTGCCCCTGCCAATCCTCATCTTATCCGACAAATACGTAGTCTCCAACCACCCACTCTCATCCGTTCCCCTCAGAAATGCCCGAACATCAAACAGAAACCCCAGATCCAACTTGATCCCAATCTTCAAATTAATCTTGCATTCCTTGAACGCCACCAATGCCCTCCTCTCGTTCTTGTCCGAGAGCCGGAATGGACCTCCGACACGTACAAACGCATTGTCTAACGTAACTTCATTAAACACGGCATTTTGGGATAGATCAAAGATTTGTTTGGGTGGTTTCTTGCTCACGTCTACATTAATCCCAGCGGCTGATACGGATCCCTTGGCGTTATACTTCTGGGTTGTAATGTTTTCTTCGGCATTCTCCACTTTCCACGTGGAAGCTTCCGATCCCGAGCCCGATTCCAATTCCGATTCCGAGTCATCATCTTTAATCTCGCTGGGGGAGGTGAATTGCAAAAACCACGTTCCACCAATTTCCCCGCTGGATAAAATCTCTTTGAGGGGAGGAGAGGGGTATTTCGTCTCGAGGGCCGAGACTAGATTGAGAATCTCTCTTTGTTGCGGTATGGTGGCAGATTTACCATTTTGGGTATTGCTAATGGTTTCGAGGATTATGGATTCTTGTTGGGGTCGAGAAGGAGTGCGAGTGTTGGTGTTGGTGCCTGTGCGTGGTTGGAATATTTGGGGCAATTGCATCTTGGGAAGGTTGAAACTCTGGAATGCGCCGGTTGTGTGTATTCCATTGAGAAGCAAAATTAGAGCAGGTACGTGTAGATATGACGGCATGATCGAGGGCATGATTTTCTTTATGCTAATGGATGGTTGTGTTGTGGGTTATCTATACAAGTATTATAAACTACTTGTACATACCGTGAAGAATTTTGAACAAAACAGTAGTTGTACCGTACCGTACATTGAACATGGTCGTGTTGTTGCCTCATTTTTGTTTTGGAGAAAATCCAAAATCTGACGAAGTTGTTGTGTGAAACGACGTATTCTGCAAAAGAAAAGAGAAGAAAAGAGCAATAGAAAAGAGAAGTCTGAAATTTTAAAGGACCGTTGAAACACAAATTTACCCGAAATAAATTATTGAGCCCAACGCAGGGCCCCATCATCCAAAGTGTGATGAGCCAAAGCTTCGGAACATCAGCGAGCGCTGCTGGGGATTCATTCTCACTCGTTCGTCGGACCATAGCATTTCATTAGCATTGCCAACAATATCCTTTCCTTTCGGTAAGCCAAGCCAACCTGTGCATTCAATTGATTGTCATCTGCTGTTCATTTTCATACAGTACGTGTACCGCTGTTACGTGTACGGTTGGGATAGAAGTCGAAATTGGGTGCACCTTCTTGCTTTGCTCTGTGGAACGGAACCCAAACCAATACAAGTACATTACACGTAGTAATCGAAACACGACCGACTGATATCCAAAAGATCGTGTGAAAATTAAGCCTTTCAACCGATTGATTCATCAACACCTCACACTAACACACACTGTCCATTCCATTCCCCACCCTTCTCTTCGCTTCCCCAATACAATCCAAAGGAACTAACTAACTACGTACTCTAAAGAACTAAATTGATCAAAATGTCAGCACGGGTAGACGAAGAATACGATTATCTCTTCAAAGTAGTCCTAATCGGCGACTCCGGCGTCGGAAAATCCAACCTCCTCTCCCGCTTCACCCGCAACGAATTCAACCTCGAATCCAAATCCACAATCGGAGTAGAATTCGCCACCAAATCCATCCAGGCCGAGGGAAAAACCATCAAGGCCCAGATCTGGGATACCGCCGGACAGGAGCGTTATCGCGCCATTACCTCCGCTTACTACCGCGGAGCGGTGGGGGCCTTGCTTGTTTATGATATTAGCAAGCATTCCACGTTTGAGAATGTGGAGAGGTGGTTGAAGGAGTTGAGGGACCATGCGGAGGCTAATATCGTCGTTATGTTGGTGGGGAATAAGTCCGATTTGAGGCATTTGAGAGCGGTGGAGACGGATGAGGCCATGGCGTTTAGTGAGCAGCATAATTTGGCGTTTATTGAGACCAGTGCTTTGGATGCTAGTGGTGTTGATACGGCCTTTCAGAGGATCTTGACCGAGATTTATAGGCTCATGAGTCGAAGGAATATGGCGGCGGAGGAGGCGGCTAGCTCGCCCAAGCTTACCGAGGGGCAGACTATAAGTTTAGGTGATGGTGCAAAAGAAAACAAGGGTGGTTGCTGTTAAACAGTACCAGTTCAGGTGGATTGGATTGGATTGGATTTGGGTGGAAGTAAGTTGGGAGTTGTGCGTTGGATGGAAGTAGAGTTGGATTAACACTTACTACCGACTGTAGTGGTTATGATACCGGTACGGTACATACGTGTACGTGTATTGGGTTGTGTGGGAACGATTGGGATTGGATTGCGGTGATAGTATCCTGCGTAAAAGGGCAGGGTTGGAATGTATGCAAGTATCGGACAAAGACGTACTCGTACTCTTTGTTGGAATTTTTAGAAGTCATAATCATATCATATCAAAGTATCATCTTTTTCATTTCGTTTGTTGGCTTGAAATACTCCTCGTACGTGTACTCGTAGTAACGGTAATAGCTACATAATTTGAAATGAAGCATCTATCATCCATTATCCATCCACTGAAGATCCGAAAACGCGTTCAATGGCTGGCAACAGAAGTCACCACTCACATAGAATCATTATTGACTAAAGTCGGAGCAAGCGATCGGAGAAGGATTTATTTTGTGTGCGTGTAGAGACTGCAGATAATGAGGGGGCTTTGGCTAGAATGAACCTTAAAGCTCATCATACTGTAGACTCTACATCTCTGATTGAACGAAGTACTGCAATACAGCCTCAGAGCAAAGGACTCTAAGGCACTTATGGAGTTTGCACGATGTATCTATCACATCCCACACAGACTAAGCTCGAGGATACAAACCAGGCTGAAATATTAGAGATTGTCTTTCGAACGTTGAAAGCAAGTGATGAAATCAAGTTAGTTCGCGAAATCAACGAAGTGGCAGCTGTCGATCGATCGTCTCAAAAATGCTGAACGCTTTCAATGTGATTCGGTTCATGTTTTAGAGGACCAGCACCTACATATGCACTTGTTACTAAATACGTGCAGCTTTACATACCTGCGGTACAGATACACGGATCAGTGGACTCCTGCCGTGCTGGGAATTGGATCAATAACAACTTTCATATTTTAGGAACTTCGAACTGCGATCATGTAAAAATAGATTTATAGAACGATGAGCTGCTATGGACTGCACGCACATCATTTTTCGTAACTACCCAGGCATACCGAATGGCTTGGTAATTGGTAACTACATATGCAATCATATGACAAACATCATTTCGTACGATATAAGTATTTGCAAATTTGAAATTGCAGCAAGCAAGATATAAAAATACAAATCGGAAATAGTGTAGTACATCTTGAGTACATGTGAAGTTACTTATTTTGTAATGTAATGCATGATCAGCTGCTGTCGCCATAATCAATTACCACCCATCTTGCATTTTTTATTCTGAATAATGTTGATGTCATATAGGTGTTCTCCAGCAAGTGTTGCACAGTCTGGCTATTTCACGAACTACACGTTGACGTACACGTACACTGCCGTACTATTCAATTGAATTTGATGCAGAATCTGTATTGTGCTGTGTGCTGTGATCGAACAGCTCAAATGAAGCTACATGTAGCACTCTGATGAAGCAAAGGGGGAAGTCTGTCTGTCTCGATACCCAAACATCAGTGGCTGGACCTAGTGCTGGTTCAACGTTTGCCATCCATAGTGGAATTTAACGGATTGGTAGAATCAAGGACCCCCCTGCAATTACGCCAGAACCCTATTTGATATTACATCTTTTCTTACTTTTAAGATAACATGTCAGCAGGAGGAAATACCTTCTTTGGAATAGTTGATACTGTAAGATCAAATCACACCAGGGGGAATTTTTGTGATGTTGTGAGACAAATTTAACTTCTAACTGCTATTTTACTATCCGTCTCAGATTGTCTGCCATTGGGCTGTCGCATCAAAACTATATATTTGAATATTATAAGATAGACAGGAATCGAATGCAATTCAATTTCAAATTGGATATTAAAAATACATGAAAACACGGACATTATTACAACACATTCATTTCTAGCCCTCGAATATTTGCACTTGCTGGAGTTAGGCATCAAACATCGCCTTATTTGCAGGAGCCATTCAACTTCTTTGAGGCGCTCAAGACACCGCATCCATAACGATCTCCAGTAGCCTTGTCGTGGACAACAACGGCATGACCATCATTCGCGACAACATCGTAGCCAGCATTAAGCGTGAATTTTCCCTTTGCCTTCCCATCAGATTCGCTCGTGTAGATGGCTCCGCCATCTGTAGTCCAAGGGTCTTCCACTTTGCTACTGTCCCAGTAATGCCCTCCCACAAGATCTTCGTCGTCGCATGTGGTCCCTGTATGTATGTGAAGTCCACATGTTTCACAGTCTTTGTCGGCTCCCTTGAGGTTGTATTCCACCGTGACTTTTCCACTAGAAGTGTAATGATATCTAGCTTTGATTTTTCCTGAAATATCAAGAGATCCTACATAGTCAGGGTATTTGTCAACGCAGGCTTCCAAAACAATACTCTTCGGTTTCTTTGGTGTTTTGCACCCTTTGGCGGCCTTTCTTGAAGTACTGAGAACTCCGCATCCATAACGAGCTCCCGTAGAATCGTGAACAACAACAGCGTGGCTATCATTGCCTTCAACATCAAATCCGTTGTTGAGAGAAAATGAACCTGTCGTTGATGTTGCAGTGGCTGGAGTGTTGTAAACAGTGCCTCCTGCAGTTGTCCATAGATCTATGGTCTTGTCCGGATCCCAGTAATGCCCTCCTACAATATCTTTGTCGTCACATGTGGTCCCTGTATGAATGTGGATACCACAGTCGGTGCAACCTGACACTGCACCCTTCAGGTTGTACTTGAAGAACATGTCTTCGCCATCATCTCCGTCAAATGCGACAGTGACCTTGCTCCCACTTAGATCGTTAGGGCCTAAGTAGCCAGGGTAGCGACCGATACAGGTACTCAAAGCACCATTCTTGGTCTTCTTGGTCTTCTTGGTATTCTTGGTATTCTTGGTATTCTTGGTCTTCTTTGAAAGTTTCCTCGCCTGTGAAAGAATGTCAAAACAATTGAAGAGGTTAGTAGAGTGAGTCGTCCTCTAATTATCGCGAATGCAAATGCACCAGTATAAGTAGGTTGAATTCGGTAAGCTTACTTGCGTTCCCTCAGCGGCAAATAGAAGCAATGGTAATGCGGTGGAGATGAGCGTTCCCTCAGCGGCAAATAGAAGCAATGGTAATGCGGTGGAGATGAGCTTCATAGTTACTATTGTACGAGTAGAGGTTACAAGTCAAGTTTATTTTTATTTTTTATGGGTCAGTCTTGCTTACAGCGCTCCATCATGTGGATCATTTGTCCGTGGGGGTCATTTTACATTACAGTACACGCGTACGTGTAATCAAGATTTATAGGGCTAGTTGAGGCCAATTTCGAAATTTCGAAATTAAAAAAATACAGAAAAGTAGACGAATATAGCCAG
>Ga0115005_10001246_pt1 | contig 20058 bp, 17 predicted proteins | sample ArcOceMetagenome_FD_87163 | JGI IMG/M metagenome (GOLD analysis project Ga0115005, IMG submission 87163) | Marine eukaryotic phytoplankton communities from Arctic Ocean - Arctic Ocean - Greenland ARC118M Metagenome | ecosystem: Environmental > Aquatic > Marine > Oceanic | place: Arctic Ocean... | reverse complement strand
TATTTAACTTATTTGGTTTTTTTTTTTAATACATTCAAATTTACACAATATTTTAACTTATTATTGATTTAAAGTTTACCCATTAAAAAAAGATTTTCCATTATCGGGGTTTATTGAGGTATTATATAACGATTCTAAAAAAAATATTATTAAAATTAATTTGGAATTAACACAAAAATACCGTACATTTAAATTTGATTCATCATGATTCTCGTCATTTAAAAAATTGAAATAATGCAAATCTCTTACTTAACAATTAAAAAAGTAATATATTTATAATTATAAAAGGTCATTATAACTTATTTATTATTAATTTAAAATGTTTCTTTTTTTCAATATCCAATTCATTTTCTTAAATCAATTTGAAAGTTTAATATTAACTGTTTTTAGTTTAATTACTTTATTAATTTCAATTGCTTATTTTACTTTAGCGGAAAGAAAAATTATAGCTTCCGTTCAAAGACGCCTTGGACCTCAAATTATTGGATTTTATGGTCTTTTACAACCTTTAGCTGATGGGTTAAAACTTATTTTCAAAGAAATAATTATTCCAAGTGTATCAAATAAAAAATTATTTTTTCTGGCTCCTTTATTAACGCTATTCTTAAGTTTTAATGCATGAATTGTTATTCCTAATAGTTTTGATAGTTATTTAGTTGATTTTAATTTAAGTCTTTTATATATTTTAATGATATCATCTATAGGCGTTTATAGCATTTTATTAGCAGGTTGAAGTAGTAATTCCAAATACGCACTATTAGGAGGTTTACGTTCGGTTTCACAGATGATTTCATATGAAGTTGCAATAAGTTTGCTAATAATTCCTATTCTGTTTTTTTCAGGATCCTTAAATTTACTTGATATAGTTTACGTTCAAAGCAAAAGTATTTGATATGTTTTTCCTTTATTACCTTTATCTTTAATTTTTTTTATTTCTATTTTAGCTGAAACGAATCGATCTCCTTTTGATTTACCAGAAGCAGAAGCAGAGCTGGTTGCGGGTTATAATATAGAATATTCTTCTATTTTATTTGCGATGTTTTTTTTAGGTGAGTACGGAAATATTCTTTTAATGTCTTCATTATTTGTTATTTTATTTTTAGGGGGTCATGATTGCTATAATTCAATATTCCCAGAATTTATTTTTAGTCTTAAAATATCTATTATTAGTTTTTTATTTATTTTTGTTAGAGCTAATGTCCCTCGATACCGTTTTGATCAGTTAATGATTTTATGTTGAAAGGTTTTTTTACCTGTAACTCTAGGATTTATTTTTTTTTCTTCTGGTTTATTAATTGCTTGTAATGGCAGTAAACTAAAACAATTGCACTTTTTTTTCAATTTTTATGAAACTAATTTACATACATTATAATGATTTATTTTTTTCAATATTTTATATTATTAGTATTTTTTCTTTTTTCTTTGGTTCTATCCATATTCTTAATATTTTTATCTTATGTTTTAACATCAAAATCTAATGACTGAGAGAAGATAAGTTCTTATGAATGTGGTTTTGAGCCTTTTTCTGATTCAAGGAATAGTTTTAATATTCAATTCTACATTATTGGAATTTTATTTATTATTTTTGATATAGAAATTTCTTATTTATTACCTTGAGCTATTTCATTAGGCAATATAGGTATATTCAGTTTTTGGATTATGGTTTTTTTTCTAATCATTTTAACGATAGGTTTTATTTATGAATGAAAACGAGGCGCCTTAAATTGATTTTAATACTATATTACTTATTTTAAATCTTATAATTAGTATTAAAATCAATTAAATATTTATGGTTAAGTAGCATAAAAGGATAATGCTTTAAATTGCAAATTTGATAATAAGAGTTCAAATCTCTTCTTAACTTATTATGTAATTATTTTACTTCAATTTTACAATGTAAATGATTTATTCACTTCGTCTAAAGGTTAAGACATTATTTTTTCACAATAATAATAAAGGTTCAATTCCTTTAGTGAATAGTTTATTTATATAATGAATATAGATTTATTTTTTTTCTTTATCGTGTCAAAATGATATTTTTACATTTTAAATTATACCAATTTTACATTACTTACACTTTTACCTGAAATTTTTTTAGTTGCATTAATCGTTAATATTTTAGGTTTAAACATTTTAAATGTTTCTATTTTAAAATTATATAATTTAATCGTTTTTTGATTAATACTTTTTTTTAATTATTTTTTTTTTCTAGTTTTTAATTATAATTTTTTTTTCCATTTCCATTTTTTTTTCAATAATTATGGCTTATTTGATTTTTATTCTATTTTTTTCAAATTAAGTATTATATTTTTAAGTTTATGTATCTTAGTTATTTCTAAAAATTTAATATATCTTCTTAAAAAAAAAATCCTAAATGAGTTTTTATTATTATTTTTATTTGCTATTTTCTTTATCATTGTACTTTTTTCAACGAATGATTTTTTTTCTTCTTATATTGCTTTAGAGGGCATGAGCTTTTCTTTATATATTATGGTTTCGGTCGTCTATTATAATAAACTATCTTTAGAATCATCTATTAAATATTTTACATTGGGGGGGATATCTTCAGCTATATTATTATATGGTATTTCATTATTATTTATTATAACAAATTCAATAGATTTTTTTGTTATAAAATATTATTTACTTAATAATTTAAATTTAGTTTTACGGTTTGATTTACTCATCATTATTATTTGTTTCAGTATTAGTCTTTTTTTCAAGCTTTCTAGTTTTCCTTGTCACTTGTGATCTCCAGATATCTATGATGGGATGTGAACACCCATTACAGCTTTTTTCATTATTGTAGTTAAAAGTACAATATTTATTTTTTTTGTTCGTATTTTTATTTATATTTTTTCAAATGTTTTAATTTTATGACAACCTTTTTTTCTAATTAGTGGTTTAGGTTCCATTATTATTGGGTGTTTAGGGGCATTAGATCAGTACCGTATTAAACGCTTTTTAGCTTATACCTCAATAAACCAAATTGGTTTTTTAATTGTTGGACTAAGTTTATCTAATATCCAGGGGTTATCTGCTTCTTTTTTATTTCTCTTAATTTATTTGATAATGAATTTACTTTTTTTTGGCATATTATTAAACATAGAACATTTCACTAATAATTTAAAAGTAATTTTTTTAGTTGATTTATATTCGATTGATTATTATAATATAAAAATTAATGTTATATGAATTATTACTTTTTTTTCAATGGCGGGCATCCCCCCAACAGCTGGTTTTTTTACGAAGTTTTCTATCTTATTAAACAGCATAAATTATTCTTATTATTTATTAATTTTAATAATTTTATTTTCAACCACTCTTTCTACGTATTATTATTTGACATTTATTAAATATCTACTTTTTGAAAAAAAACAATTAATAAATTTATATTTTGTAGATTATACAATCACATTCTTAAATTCTTTTTTACTTCTAATTAATTGTTGAGTTTTGGTTTTTTTTATTTTATTTCCCATATTGTTTTACGGTACGTTTCTACTAACTTTAAGTTGTAAGTTTTTATTGTCTAATGAATTCATAATTGTAAGAAATAATATTTAAAAATGATTACCAAAAATCAAATATTAAAAAAAAAGGGCTTGAAAAACAATGCGATAATTAAAAAAGGGTTACAAGGGTGTCCCCAAAAAAAAGGCACCTGTCTTAAGATTTTTATTACTTCTCCTAAAAAACCCAATTCAGCAGGTCGAAAGACTATAAAAGTAATATTATTATCTACTAAGACCTATTTACACTGCCACGTTCCTGGGGTTGGACATAGCCTTCAAAATTATTCTACGGTTCTAATTAAAGGAGCCAAAGTTCGAGATTTACCTGGAATTAAATATAGAGCAGTTCGTGGTAAATTTGATTTAATATTTGTTTACAATCGAAAAAAAGCCCGTTCTAAGTATGGAATTCCCAAATAATATGACAATTAAAAAAACTCTATTTTTTGAAATTCTTTATCAAAATTTTTTACTAGTTTACTTTTTACAATTATTAGTGCAAAAAGGCAAAAAAATGTTTTATGAAAAAAAAATTTTACAAGCATTATTATTAATAAAATTAAAATTAAAATTAAATCCTTTTTTAATTTTTTTTGAAGTTTTAGAAAAAACGAAACCTAGTTTAGATATTAAATTTAAAAAAAAAGTGCATAAAGCAAATAAAATATTGATACCTATACCAATTTGTTTAAATCAATATCAACAGTATATAAAAATATTAAGATGATTTAAATTAAATTTAATTTTTTTAATAAATAAGAATATAATAATATATAAATTTTTTGAAAAGATTTTAAATCTTTATTTATATAAAGAAAACTTTATTTTTCAAAAAAAAAATGAAATTTATAAGCATGTGATAATAAACAAATTTAATAAACATTATCGTTGATAAACCCTATCACACTTCTTAAATCATCTATAATCTAAGATAATAATTAATTATAAAAAACTCCGAGAGTTTTTAAGAATGTATGATAAATAATACTTTATATTGATTTATTTCAATTAACACACAAAACGAATCAGCACAAAATAAATCAATAAGAAGAAAAAAAATTATTTACTTCTCTTTTTTATGTGTGTAAAAAGGGGGCACGTATTACTAATATAAGTGTTACGTGCACTTATAAATATGTATAGCTACAATTTAACAGATGACAAAAAAAGCAAATTCATTTATTCTTCGTTTAGGTTACAGTTTATTTTGAGCTCAAAAAAAAACAACGTTTTTTATTTTTTTTAGGTTTAGGTATTTATTATTATTCTTAAAAAAGGAATTATATAAATATTCTTTTATTTTTTTAAGCTTAAACTATATTTTAAATGCTTTTATTGTGACCGTAAGTACTATTTTCCGTATGGTAAAACATTTAAAAAAAATGTCAAGCATTTTTTTTTTTAATATCAATTTTCAATTTTTTAACTATATAAACTTATTTTATAATAAATTAAAGAATAAGTTTAATACAATGTATTTAAACATTAGTAAAAGTTATAGTTACAATTTTATATGTCGGTTTAAATACTTAGAATCATTACATTTTTCGTTTAAATTTTCCATAAAATGCGTAGTTAATTTCAATACTTATTATAATATGTTATATTTTATTAATTCTTTTATTATGTGTACCACATTAAATAAAAATTGGAAGACTATCTTTTTCAAAATTTATTTAATAAAGTCTTGGATAAAAAATCATAACCTCTTTTTTTGCCTAAAGAATAGTAATTTAATTTCTTGATTTCATTTTTTCAAAACTTTAAATTTTAAATCTTTATTCAATTTTAAACTATTTAAAATTTTAACCATCAAAAAATTAGAATTATTTTTTGAAACATTATTTATATTTCATTACAAAATTTCCTTGAGTATATATTTAATTAACATTTTAAATATTTTACATAACATGTATGTATTTAAAAAAAAAAGATTATATAAAAATAAAGAATTAAAAAAAAAAATTATGTTTTATTATGTAAGCTTTTATTTAAAATCTGCTGAATTCTTGTGTAAATATTTTGGTTCAATATTACTTAACGGGAAGTATCATTTAAAAATGGTACGACATTGTTTAAATAACATATATAAATTATATTTAGTTAAACTTATTAACTTTTATGGTTTTAAATTACACATTAGTGGTAAACTCAATGGAAAAATGCGAAAAAGTAAATATTTTTATAAAATTGGTAAAATGTTATTAAACACATTTAAAACAAAATTACAATTTTATTTTTTACCTTTGTATACTAAGTATGGTATTTTTTCTATTAAAATTTGATTAAGTTATTAATTAATGAAGTAAAAAAAATATCATAAATTAAAATTTATTAGTGAAGAAAAAAAAAAAACTAAATCTTTTATCCTTGAAGGAATTATTGGACTTAAAACTTTAAAGCATTGTTTTTTAACTAAAAATCAAATAGAATCAACCCGTAAAGTAATAAATAAGTATTTAAAAGGTAATTGTAAAATCTGAATTAAATTAAATAATTCCATCCCAACGACCAAAAAAACTATAAGCTCTCGGATGGGAAAAGGTATAGGTAAAATTAATAATTATATTTATATAGTTAAAAAAGGTATGGTTATTTTTGAATTGCTTTACAGCACTTTAATATCTAAAAATTTAATCAAAACTGTCCTAATAATTGCTTCGCGTAAACTACCTATTTCAACTAGCATTTATTATAAAAAAATAAACGGTATTTAAAACCTAAAAAAATTACATATTGAAAAGTCTTTATTCTTTTTTTTTACAAATAAACAACTATGGGTTTTAAATTTATTGGAGCAGGTTTAGCAACAATTTCATTAGCGGGTGCGGGAGTTGGTATTGGTTCTGTATTTTCTTCTTTAGTTTTAGCTTATTCTCGAAACCCAAGTTTACAAAAACAGTTATTTACTTATACTATATTAGGTTTTGCTTTAACGGAAGCAATTGCTTTATTTGGATTAATGATGGCATTTATTATTCTTTTTGGTTTTTTTCAGAACAAATTAAATTTTTTATAGAAAATAGAACCAAAACAACTGATCTATAACATAACTAAATATTGTAAGAAAGAATATGAATTTCTTTTATATTTTTTATTTTGTATAGTATGTAAAAACAAAGCTAAGAAAAAATAAGAAATTTTAAATTATTATATAATTTTTATATATTTATTAGAAACGAATTTATAAACTAATATAATACTTCAAAAACAACTTATTATTAACTTTTATATCATTAGGTATTAAGCAAAATGTATTTCAAGATATTTTTTTTGTTTTTAGTTTAAAGATAAATATTTCTTATGATTCAAAATTTAAAATAATAAATATATATTTCTTCTAAAAAATTTGATGAATAGTTTTTATTACATTTAAAAAATTTAATCATATTAGAGACTATAATTATATAGCTTAATTTGGTAAAGCGTTAGACTTTTAATCTATTTAATCCAGGTTCAAATCCTTGTGTAATTATGATTAAAAGAGGGTAGTTTAATGGTTAAAACCAAAGTTTTCAAAACTTTAAATATAGGTTCGATACCTATTCTTCTTGTTATGTATTACCTACATTAAAATTAATTTATTTAAATAATGAATAAAAGAAAATTAAACTTTAATTTAAGTAAAAATGAACAACAACCTTTCCATTTAGTAAATATAAGCCCGTGACCAATAATGCTGTCTATATCTTTAAGTTCTTTAGTTTTAAGTTTTTTAATGTATTTTAATTATTTTAAAAATGGAGAAATATATTTTTTAATAAGCTTTATTCTTTTTTGTTTTTATATAGCTCAATGATTTTCCGATATAATAATCGAATCAACTTATGAAGGTCATCATACTCTTAAAGTACAGAAAGGAATTCGGTTCGGAATGTGTTTGTTTATTATGAGCGAGATAATGTTTTTTTTTTCATTTTTCTGAGCTTTTTTCCACATTGTAATGAATTGTTGTGTGCATACGGGAGGTGTTTGACCCCCTGCTGGAATAAGTTCATTGGATGGATTAGCGTTTCCATTACTAAATACTGTTATTCTTTTAGCTTCAGGTATAACATTAACTTGATCGCATAGAGCTATATTAAGTTCACAGAGATACTCAACAATAAATGGTTTAATTGCTACAATTTTTTACGGTATTTTGTTTACATCCATTCAATATTATGAATACACAATTGCTCCTTTTTGTATAAACGATACTGCTTTTGGATCATTATTTTATATGTTAACAGGGTTCCACGGGATTCATGTTCTTATTGGCACTATTTTTTTAATCGTTTGTTTGTTTCGTTTATGTAATTATCATTTTACAAAAACTCACCATGTTGGTTATGAGTGCTGTATTTGATACTGACATTTTGTTGATGTCGTATGATTATTTTTATATATTGCTCTATACGTGTGAAGTAAATAATAAAAATGAGTCAAAAAAATAATCTTCTAAAAAAAATAAAAGTTTTTAATCTAAATTTTGGTCCACAACATCCTGCAGCCCACGGCGTTTTACGCTTAGTTCTTGAGATAGTAGGAGAGAAAATTATATATTGTGATCCACATATAGGTCTTTTACATAGAGGCACTGAAAAGCTAATTGAATCAAAAAACTATATACAAAGTTTACCTTATTTTGACCGACTCGATTATGTATCCATGATGTCTCAAGAGCATGCTTATTCTTTAAGTATCGAAACATTGTTAAAAATTAATATTACGAAACGAGCTAAGTATATTAGAGTTATTTTCTGTGAAATAACACGAATATTAAATCATCTAATGTCGTTAACCACTCATGCTTTAGATGTAGGAGCCTTAACTCCATTTTTATGAGGTTTTGAAGAACGAGAAAAGCTAATGGAACTTTATGAACGTGTTTCCGGAGCCCGAATGCATGCTTCTTACATTAGACCTGGCGGTGTGTTTAAAGATATTCCTAAAGGATTAGTCAATGATTTATATATATTTATTCAAAATTTAAGTTCTAGAATTAATGAAATGGAAGAACTTTTAACAACAAATCGAATTTGAAAACAACGTTTATTAAATATAGGCATTATATCAAAAACCACATGTTTAAATTATAGCTTTACAGGCGTAATACTACGCTCAACTGGTATTACGTGAGATCTACGAAAAAGTATACCATATGAAATGTATAAAAATATAAATTTTAACATTCCAATTGGAAGTATAGGGGATTGTTATGACAGATATCTATTACGTATTGAAGAAATAAGACAATGTTTAATTATTATTGAAAATTGTATTGTAAACTTACCAAAAGGTAATGTCAAAATTGAGAACTATAAAATAAGTTCAAGTTTAAGATACTCATTTAAAACTTCAATGGAAAATGTAATTCATCATTTTAAATTATGTAGTGAAGGATTTACTATTACTGAAAACGAAATATATATTGGTATTGAAGCACCAAAAGGAGAATTTGGTATTTATTTAGTTTCAGATAACACGAATAAACCTTACCGCTGTAAAATACGCCCCCCAGGATTTTTTCATTTACAAGGCATGGATTATTTTTCAAAAAATCATTTAATAGCCGATGTCGTCACAATTATTGGGAGTCTTGATATTGTATTTGGAGAAATAGATCGTTAACAAGTTAATACCAAAATTGAGAAGAAAAAACTTCTCTTTTTACACATTATAAAAGCAGGGAAAAAAATTGTAAACGCTAATTATAATAAATTTATAAGATTAGTGTGATATAAATTTAATTTTTATTTACACAGTAGATTATTAGAGAGATCTGCAAAATTAAATAATTTATACGGAGGAGGTTCATTAAGTTCATTACCCATTATTGAAACACAAGCAGGAGACGTTTCTGCTTATATTCCAACAAATGTAATTTCTATTACAGATGGACAAATATTTTTAGAAGTTGAATTATTCAATGAAGGTATTCGACCTGCCGTAAATGTTGGTTTATCTGTTAGTCGTGTTGGATCTGCAGCTCAGGTACCAAGTATGAAACAAGTCGCAGGAAGTTTAAAATTAGAATTAGCCCAATATAGAGAAGTAGAATCTTTTTCAGCTTTTGCTTCTGAATTAGACGACGCTACAAAACATACTTTACAACGCGGACGATCATTGGTTGAACTATTAAAACAACCTCAAAATAGACCCGAGGCAGTCAGCTTACAAGTTATTTTGATATTTGCAGGTATGAATGGTTATTTAGACCAAATCAAAATAAGTCAAATAGAAAACTATAAAAAATTAGTATTACAAGAATATAAATTTTGTAATGTTGAATTAGACTTAACAAAGAAATTAAATTTAGAAAGCTTGCATTTCTTTTGTAATTGAATTGCTAAGTTACATACTTATATATAAATAAAGTTATTAGAACATAGTTTTTATTTTATTAAGCATAATTGCTTAAATAGCTTAATAGGTAGAGCAATGAACTGAAAATTCGTTAGTAATGGTTCAATTCCATTTTTAAGCAAAAAGATTACATCGAATTATAGCATAACAGGGTAATGCATTTATTTTGGGTATAAATATTATAGGTTCAAATCCTATTAATTCGAAAAAGTGGTGACTGAGCCTGGTTAAAAGTAATAAATTGTAAATTTATAGATATATATCAATCGTAGGTTCAAATCCTATTCACTTTATTCATTAGATTAACTGAATTTTGATTAAAATAAATGGTTTTAGTACTGAAAAAAAAAGCTGACAATTAATAATCAATTTTTGAAATCCAAAATATTACTCGCATGTGTACATAAATATTTGGGTGTCACTATATATGTAATTATATAATGTTTAAAGACTTTATTAAACGTTGATTTTTAAGTACAAACCATAAAGATATTGGAACTTTATATTTATGATTTGGTTTTTTTTCTGCTATTCTAGGTAGCTTACTTTCAATTTTAATTCGTAATGAGTTGTCAACTTCAGGGCAACAGTTTTTTTTTTCTAATTTTCAACTTTATAATGTTGTGATTACAGCACATGCATTTGTAATGATTTTTTATTTTGTAATGCCTATCATGATTGGCGCTTATGGTAATTGATTTTTTCCTTTACTATTAGGTGCTGCTGACATGTCATTCCCTCGTTTAAATAATGTAAGTTTTTGACTATTACCTCCTTCAATTTTTTTTTTATTGTTCTCAAGTTTTATTGAATGTGGGTCAGGATCAGGATGAACTGTTTATCCGCCTTTATCAGGTATAGAATCCCACTCGGGTGCCTCCATCGATTTTAGCATTTTTGCTCTTCATTTAGCGGGAATAAGTTCCATCGCAGGAGCAATCAATTTTATTGTATCGGCATTTAACATGAGAAGTAGAGGTGTTTCTCTAACCACAAACCCACTTTTCATTTGAACAGTTTTAGTAACTGCAGTGTTATTATTACTATCATTACCTGTCTTAGCGGGGGCAATTACAATGTTACTTACTGATCGTAATTTAAATACTGCATTTTTTGATATAGCTGGAGGTGGAGATCCTTTATTATACCAACATTTATTTTGGTTTTTTGGGCATCCCGAAGTCTATATCCTAATCCTTCCAGCTTTTGGAATAGTGAGTCAAGCGATAGAATTATTAGTGTATAAAATAATTTTTGGACAATTAGGTATGATTTTCGCAATTGTAGCTATAGGAGTATTAGGTTTTGTCGTATGAGCTCATCATATGTTTACTGTTGGGCTAGATGTTGATACCCGATCTTATTTTACTGCTGCTACTATGATTATTGCGATACCAACTGGAATCAAAATTTTTAGTTGATTTGCAACAATGTGAGGAGGTCTACTAGATTTTAAAACACCTTTTATCTTTTGTTTGGGTTTCTTACTATTATTTACAGTTGGGGGAGTTACAGGTGTATTATTAGCAAACGCTGGTTTAGATATCATGTTCCACGATACGTATTATGTTGTTGGACATTTCCACTACGTATTAAGTATGGGAGCCGTATTCGGTATTTTTGTTGGTTTTTACTATTGATTAAATAAAATTATAGGCTTCACTTTTGAAAAATTATTATCCAATTTACATTTTTTTCTTTTTTTCATTGGTGTAAATATGACTTTTTTCCCTATGCATTTTTTAGGCATAGCAGGTCAACCAAGGCGCATTGTCGATTATCCTGATTTTTTTGAAGGATGAAATTATATCGCATCCGTTGGATCGAATTTTTCATTCGTATCGGTTTTATTTTTCTTTTTAATACTTTTTGATTTTTTTGTTGGTGGTACCAAAATTTTATTTTTATTTTGAAAAAAAACAAAGTTACATTTTATATTAAGCTCTCAATTAGTAAAGAGTAATCGTTTACACGTTTATTTATTTACTAATAGATATTTAGATTCACCTAATTTCTGACAAATGAATTTCCAAAATTCTAGTAATGACAATATGGCGGCAATGATTGATTTACACCATGATTTTTGTTTTTACTTAATTATAATTCTTGTTTTAGTTTTTTGGCTTGGAATCCGTATTTGTATTTTATTTAATGGAAAAGAAAACCCAAGCTTCTTTCATCATGATATGGGATTAGAAATTATTTGAACAAGTGTTCCCACTTTTGTTTTGATATTTTTAATAATACCTTCACTGTCTTTAATATATTTATTAGATGAAGATTTTGAATTTTTGATTACAATAAAAATCCTTGGTAATCAATGATATTGAAATTATGATTATGCACATTGTGAGTTACGTCAAGATAGTTATATGCTATTAGATAAAGATCTAAGTAAAGGACAGTTTCGTTTACTAGAAGTAGACAATCGATTAACGCTACCCGTAAAAACAAATATTAGATTTCTAATAACCTCTAGCGATGTATTACATAGTTTTGCGGTTCCTTCATTAGGTATAAAAGTAGATAGTACTCCTGGACGTTTAAACCAAATTATAATAAAAATAGAGAGATTAGGTGTGTATTATGGGCAATGCTCAGAACTTTGTGGTATAAATCATGGTTTCATGCCTATTGTTATAGAAACCGTCACTACAAAAAAGTTTAATGATTATGTATTAAAGTGTCGATTGAGCACTTATTATGATAGAATGCTCTTGAATGTGTTTTGAACAGTAATGAAAATTGGGGACCCAAAAATTGTGGTAATAAAATGGAATTGATGAGAAACTGCACTGGAAACTTTGTTTAAACGAGTAAAGGCTTTTTTTTTAGAAATTTGACGCGTTTTACGAGAGTGAATTAATACCTTTTCATTGGAGTATTTTAAAAACTTACCAGGTCCATTTACAACAATTCGAAATATTATCGTTAATGCAAAAAAAGTTTAATTCTTCTATTTATTACCCTAAATTTTAAAACATAATTATTTGACGTAAATATTTAATAAAATTATAAAACATACTCAAAGAATAAGAGATAAAATGAAAAAAAATATAATTAAAAAAGTATTACCCCAAAGCGCAAACGTTTTTTTTAGTGCATTACTTAAATATAAATATTAAAATTGTATCTAATAATATTTTTATTCTTCTTTTAAGTTTAACTTATAAACTAAAAAAAATTTACTCTATTGGATTTTTAGGGTTTAAGCACAAAAGTAAAAAAATTTCTAATGTTTTTCATTTATTACTAAATAATTGTTTATTGTATTTATTTACAAAACAATGCTTAATCCAAGAGTTAAAATTAGATGGTATCTCTTTTTCAAAAATCAAATTAATTAAAAAAATATGGCTTCTATTAATTATAAAACAATGTAAATTTATTTCAAAGCATAATCATAATGGTTGTCGTTTAAAAAAAAAGAAGCGAAAAAAAATGGGTTATAAAATTAAACGTAATGACAAATTAAAATTACGTGTATAAATAAATTTAACTATTGTTAATTCACGGTAGTTAAAAAATCAGAAGAAGGTTATTAGTGGTTTTAAAAGCTTATTTTAATTAATAGTTACCAAGTATAATGCTTTATGTTTAATCAATACAATTTAATATAAAATTTACTTCAAATTTTAAGAAGATTAATTTAAAATAAGTTAATAATGATCTAAAAAGAAATTATTTTAATAATAAAATTATTTAATTCCCTTAAATTTTTAAATTATTTTAACATAATCTTTTCACTTCATATATATATATTTAAATGAATTTTATTTGATTCTAATAATGCTAAAAGCTTAAATAATAACCAATTATTTTATTTTGTATTATAATTAGCGAAATTTCGACTATAAAAATAAAGTTAATTATATTATTTTATTAAATAATAGTGTGTATAAAAGCTATTCTATTTTAAAAAAAAATTGCTGTTTTTTGAAATTAGATATATTTAAACATTCTTGTTGAGTATATGTAAAAAAAAGAAAAATTAACAGGTTTTTAGTTTTTTTACAAGCAAAGTTTCAATGAAAATTATAAACATTGTTATTTTTTTTGTCAGAGGAACGAAATATAAAATAATATTACGCATGATATTATTTAATGTGTATAATTAAAAATAATATAATTACTATAGTTGAACAAAAAAAACAAAATTTTTTACGTCTATTTTCTTTAGTTAAATTTTACAAGCTTGGTTCTGGTTGAATACAATCCAAAAAAACTAGAACTAATTTAAATGAGTATATTTATTGCTTAAAAAAAAATACTTATTTATTGTTTATGGATAAAATTTTAGTTTTTTTAAAGAAAAGTTTTTTAATTTTTGAAAGTATCATTAAAGAAAAAGGGCTATTTCTTTTTATTGGTGTACATTTTTGTTATTTTAAGGAAAGTAAATCTATATTTTTTTATTTACGTGAAAAATGTTTAATTAGTTATTTAAATGGATTTTTTTCGAATTTTTTATACCGATACGTTTTTATGCGTTCTTTTCCTGATTTAATTTTATTCTTCAATTCACATAGAAATAGTGTTTTCTTAAAAGAAATAAAAACTCTTGGTATTCCTTCAATTGGGTCTTCTAATTTATTAACACTTACTTCTCTAATTGAATATCCTTTATTTTTTAATTTTCAATCTTATTTCATTAACTTTTTCTTTTTAAATATTTATTCAAAACTTATTTTTTTGAATAAAATTTAATTGTAAAAAAGTATTTGTAGAATTTATTATGTTTAAAAACCCACTTGAACAATTTGATGTTATTCTGTTACTTATTAATTTAACTTGATTTAAACTTCTTTTTTTAACTTATATACTTTTTATGTTTTTACGCTATCGATATTGAGTCTTAAAACTAACTTTTTATTTAAAAGATATGAAATATTTTGCTAAAACTTTTGGTATTTCACTATGTATACTTTATTTTCCATTTTCTAATTTCACGATAATGACGTTTATTATTTTATCGGTATTTAGCTTCTTTTTTAAAAAACAATTACGACATCGTATCCCTTTTTTTTTAAAATTTATTCCGTTTTTATTTAATCAATTATTTTATTTTATTAAAACTACTTTAAAAGATAATCTTTCTATACGAAAAAAATCTTTTATTTTTTTAATGTATTTTTTATTTATTTTTGTTTTGTTAGGTAATCTTTTTGGCATGCTACCTTACAGCCTTACAATCACAAGTCATTTTATTTTTACGTTATACTACTCATTAACTTTTTTTATTGGTATAAACATAATAGGAATATTATACCAAGAAGAGAATTATTTTATCTTATTCTTACCAGAAGGTGTACCTATTTGAATAATCCCGATTTTAATAATTATTGAATACTTATCATATTTTGCCCGCATTTTCAGTTTAGCGATTAGACTCTTTGCAAATATGATGTCGGGACATGTTTTAATGAAAATCTTAATTGGATTTTCTTGAAACTTAATTACACTTGGTTATTTATGAAAAGCAATTTCTATTTTCCCATTATTAATTATTTTTAGTATAACAGGTTTAGAATTATCCATTGCTTTACTACAATCATATGTTTTTATTATATTATTATTTATTTATTTAAACGATGTTATTAACACGCATTAGTTTTTTTTTATTAACATTTCATTTTTTATTAAATCATATAACTTTTGTATTTCTTTTCAACTTTTCTTTTAGTTTATTTATTATAAGTTTATTAGGTTCATTTTATAACAAACAGAATTTATTAATATTGTTATTTTGTATTGAACTAATGTTATTAAGTATTGGATTAAACTTCACATTTATTAGTTTAAGTATAAATAAAATCGGACAACTATTTATGTTATTTATTATAACAATTGCTTCCGCTGAATCTTCCATTGGTTTAGGTTTGTTAGTTTTATTGTATCGATTAAGACAACTTATTAATTTTGATCGTTTCATTTTTTTAGAAAACTAAAAAAAAATGTATTTAGAAGAATATTATCATTTTAAAAGTAATCAATTTCTAGTGGATAAAATATTAAATAAATCTTTTTTTTTCACTTCAACAAATATTAATTTAACATATATAATTAATTTAAAAACAAAAAAATCAAGTATAGTTTTCATATTCTTATTGGTATTATTAACATTTTTAAATTCATTTATATTCAAATTCAAGACTAGTTTTATTATTAGTCTTATTAATATATATGAAATCTTCAATTTTATAAATCGATTAATTTTAACTTTAATGCCATTATGTATTGATAACAATAATTTATTTTTCATCGATTATTTTAATTTAAATAGTATAAACTATCGGTTTCAACAATTCCCTTTACTTTCTGAAATCGAAAATATAATCGAATTAAACAGGTTTTATATTAAAACAATTAAAGAAATAGAATCAAAAATTATTATTAATATACCTTTTTTAAATATTTTTCATAAGGAAAATTTATGCCATATATTGAAACTACCTATTTACACTAAATAAAAAATGGTATCTATTCAATTAAAAAAAATAATTATTCACATATTTTTTATTTTACAAAAACAAATTTTTTTAACTTTTTTAGCTTTATTTATAAAAATAAATAATATATCTTTAAATTTACTTTCTTTTTTATGATTAGTTTGTGTTATACAAAATTTTTTACTAAAATATAGTTTAATAAGTTTAAAATGTATAATTAAAAATACTGATTTAGACTTATTTAAACGAGAGGTAATTTGTTTAATTTTAATCTGAACAAAATTAATAATGTTTATTCGAAAAAGTTCTTTCTTTTTCCGAAATTATAAATTAAACCTAATTCGTTCCCCTTTTGTCAATAATAAAACAGGTGAACATTTAGAAATAATTCATTATGAGGGTATTTTAAATTTAGAAAAAAAATTTAATATTCTTATTTATAAATATTTTATGCTATTAAAGCTATATGTTTATGAACATAGTATTTTACATTTGACTAAGTTACTTCTTTAACTTAAATTTGAGTGGTTTTAATAGTGACTAATATATAAGCAAGTTTAATGTTAATTTTATTTTTTAGTTTTAGCTTTTTTGTTTTACATGAATTATTATTTTTTTATAAACTTATTTATTTTTTCTTAAATCGATTTATTTCTTATACTGGTTTATTATTTTTATTTTCAATTGTATTTTTACTATTTTTTGATAAGTCTTTTTCGCAACCGCAAGCCATAATTTGAATTTATAAGTTTTTAGGTTGATTTTATGTAAAAAACTTATGACTTTATGGTATAGATGGTATATCAATTTTTTTTATTGTTTTAACAACAGGATTAATTTTTTTATGTGTGTTAGAAATTTGAAACAATCAAAATTTAATCTTTAAAAGCAAAGACTTTATTGTCTATTTATTATTATTAGAAATATTTTTAATTATTTCTTTCACAACTTGAGATATTTTTGTTTTTTATATATCATTCGAAAGTGTTTTAATTCCAATGTTTATTATTATCGGTGTTTGAGGCTCAAGAGAAAGAAAAATTAAGGCCAATTTTTATTTTTTCTTATACACATTAGTAGGTTCTATTTTAATGTTTTTTTGTATTTTAATATTATTTTTTGAAAGTTATAGCACTAATTTTTTTATTTTATACAGTATTTCTTTAATACTTGAAAAAGAGTTTTTATTATGGTTATGTAGTTTTATTGCGTTTTCTGTAAAAATACCAATGTTTCCTTTTCATATTTGATTGCCAGAAGCACATGTCGAAGCGCCTACATGTGGATCCGTTATTTTAGCCGGTTTACTTCTAAAATTAGGTGGGTATGGTTACATTCGTATCATACTACCTTTATTCTCTTACGCAAGTCATTATTATTTTCCGCTAGTTAGTATTTTATGTGCTTTAAGTATTTTTTATGCATCCTTTACAACTATTCGACAGGTAGATTTAAAAAAAATAATTGCCTATTCTTCCATTGCACACATGAATATCGTTTTAATTGGTATTTTTACTTGTAATAGTTATGGTATTCAAGGTGCAGTTTTTTTAATGTTAGCACATGGAGTCGTATCTTCCGCTTTATTTTTTATTATTGGCGTATTATATATTCGCCATGGAACACGATTATTATACTATTACGGTGGTTTAGTTTTTAGGATGCCTTTATTTTCGTTATACCTATTAGTTTTTTGTCTAGCAAACATTGCAACACCAGGCTCATGTAATTTTGTTGGCGAATTATTAATTTTTGTTAGCTTAATGAACAAGAATATTTTTATTTTAATTTTAACCACTTTTAGCGTTGTATTAAGTGTAATTTACACAATGTGATTTTTTAATCGTATAGTATTTGGTAATTTAAAAATTTTATACATCAAAAATTGAAGTGATATAAATAAAAAAGAAAATTTTATTTTTTTCACTTTATTAAGCCTTACTATTTTTTTCGGTTTTTTTCCAAATTTTATATTAGACACCACACTTAGTACATCGATGTATATCGTTGAATTAATAAACTTTAAAATTATTTTAATTTAAAAAACATTAATATTCTGAAAGTTGATTGCTTTTTTTAATTGAATTTACATACTAATCAAACAAATAATTATATTTTATGAAATAAATTAACTATCGCCTTAAAAGGATTCTCAGTTTACGATAATTTTTTAGATATTGGTAAAGTAATTTCTGTTAGTGATGGAGTAGCTAAAGTTTCAGGTTTATTAGGTGTCAGAGCAGGTGAAAGAGTAAAATTAGGAAAAGAAATGATAGATGGTTTAGCTTTAAGTTTGGAAGGTAATATGGTTGGTATTGTGATTTTTGGTAATGAACGAAATTTACAACAAGATTCATTAGTTTATAGAACTTTTGATATTATGAGTATACCTTTAACAATAAATTTATTTGGTCGAGTTATAGATAGTTTAGGGTATACTATCGATGGGGGTACCAAAATTAATTCAAGTATTTTACGTGAAGTTGACACAAAAGCTATAGGTATAATTCCACGTCAATCCGTTAATGAGCCGATGCAAACAGGTATTAAAGCTGTGGACAGTCTGACTCCCATTGGGTGTGGTCAGCGTGAATTAATTATTGGAGACCGCCAATCTGGAAAAACAACAATTGCTATCGATACTATCATTAATCAACGTCAACATGGACATTTATATTGTATTTATGTAGCTATTGGCCAAAAAAAATCTACAATTTCGCGTATTGTAGAAGTTTTAAAACAACACAATGCTTTTAGTAGCACTGTTATTGTATCAGCCAGTTCATCGGACCCAGCAACTTTACAATATTTAGCACCCTATTCCGGATGTACTATTGGAGAATGACTAAGTGAAAACACCTGTCATGCTTTAATTATTTATGATGATTTAAGTAAACAAGCTGTAGCGTACCGTCAAATGAGTTTATTATTACGACGTCCACCTGGACGAGAAGCTTATCCTGGAGATGTGTTTACATTTTAAAAAAAGTATGTAAATAAAAATAATTTATTTTTAGACATCTTAATATAATCAATTAACTTCTATTACTATTTGTAACATATAACTTTGTTTAAAAAGGAAAAATAAAATTGTCAACTTTTTTTAAAAAGCAAATATAGATAATAAATTTTATATATATAAATAAATTATTAAAAATGAAAAGAAAGGTTTTTATAGTTTAAAAGGTAAAATAAACAATTGTGATTTGTTTTATATGGGTTCAAATCCCATTAAAAACCCTTTTTAAGTATAATTCTTGATGGTGAAAGTAGGTAGACACGCTAAGTTTAGATTTTAGTTATATTAAGGGTTCGAATCCCTTTCAAGAAAAAGTTTATAGTTTAATAGGTAAAACTTTTATTTGATAGATAAAATATATTGGTTCAAATCCAATTAAACTTATACTTAGTTTTTTTATTATTAATTTAAAATTTTTAATTTTCAAATCTTTATATAAAGATTCTGGATAATCACACCTTACAATTTTCAAAGAAAGTTTTTTTTACGTTTTATAGAAAGCTTTATTTATTAATAATAATAAGTCTTTAAGGTTTTTTGTATATTGTAATAGTTATTATTTGTTAATAAGGTCTTACATTAAATATAAAATCAAATTTATATTTAAATGCCTTTTTTATTATTTAAAGTTATTTTACTAAGGGAATCTTTTATAGAATAAATTTTTTTCGTATTATAATAGTTATCATTTGTTAATAAGGTCTTACATTAAATATAAAATCAAATT
>Ga0115005_10001245_pt1 | contig 20061 bp, 12 predicted proteins | sample ArcOceMetagenome_FD_87163 | JGI IMG/M metagenome (GOLD analysis project Ga0115005, IMG submission 87163) | Marine eukaryotic phytoplankton communities from Arctic Ocean - Arctic Ocean - Greenland ARC118M Metagenome | ecosystem: Environmental > Aquatic > Marine > Oceanic | place: Arctic Ocean... | reverse complement strand
TTCATTGTATTTCCTGATATAGCGTTAAAAATTTAAGCGGTTAATTGTGAGTAATTCAACATTAAATTTTGTTTTATACATAACTTGTATATGAATCATTAAACTCAATTTAATACAAAGTTACGTAGATTAATCTCGCCTATTTTAAGTCTATGCGAGATTAAACGAGGTAATTTCATCAATCTTAGAAATTACCTTAATAACGTGCTTGTTAATACTTTACTGCTATGTGTTTTTAGTCTCAAGCGCAACAATCATGTCTCTTGTTACTAGCACCACCCCTTTGTCAGTAACCCTAAAGCCGTTGGCTCTATCATTGTCATGATTGATACCAATTTCCATACCTTCTGGGATAACACAACTTCGGTCGATTATCGCTTTTCTTATTTTGCTTCCTCGGTGAATTATGGCACCGGGCAAGATAACGGATTCATCTATATCACAGAATGAATTTACCCTTACTTTTGAAAATAGCAAAGACCTTTTAACGGTAGAACCTGATACAACTACACCGCCTGAAACAGTAGAGTCTATCGCTATACCACGACGGCTATCTTCATCAAAAATAAACTTTGCTGGAGCAGTTTGTTCTTGGTAGGTCCAAATTGGCCAATTTTCATCGTACATATTAAGTTGAGGCTCTGGTTCAACCAATTCCATATTTGCTTCCCAGAAAGAATCTAAAGTACCAACATCTCGCCAGTAAGGTTGTTTTTCACTATCTGGATCTTTAAATGGAAAAGCAAAAACACGATGGGATTCAATAATTTTAGGAATAATGTCATTACCAAAATCGCCACTTGATCCTTCTTCTGCGGCATCTTTTTCTAATTGCTCAAACAAGAATTCAGTGTTGAAAACATAGTTGCCCATTGACGCTAAAGTAATACCGGGTTTACCCGGGACTTCAGAAGGATTAGCGGGTTTTTCATCAAAACGACACACGCGACTTTCTTCATCCACGGTCATAACACCGAAAGCCCCAGCCGCTTCCTTAACCGGCACTTCAATACAGCAAACGGTCATGTCGGCACCGTTAGCAACATGCTTAGCGAGTAACGGCCCGTAATCCATCCGATACACATGATCTCCAGATAAAATCATTACATACTTTGGGAGTTCGTGCCTGATGATATCAATGTTCTGAAAAACAGCATCTGCCGTTCCCATGTACCAACCTTCACCTTTTTGCTGAGACGCTGGTAATATCTCAATTGATTCACCCAGTTCTTTCTTGAAATGTCCCCAACCTCGATTAACATGTCGAATAAGTGAGTGCGATTTATATTGCGTAGCAATACCGACACGTCGAATGCCAGAGTTAATACAATTAGATAACGGGAAGTCGATGATCCTAAATTTACCACCAAAAAAGGTAGCGGGTTTAGACCTTTTATCTGTTAATTCAAACAATCGAGATCCTCTGCCACCCGCTAAAACTAGTGCATAAGTTTCTTTTGTTAAACTACTGATTCGCCTTTCTTCATAATTACTCATAATTTTCCTTTATAATCATTAACTAACGTTCAATAAAAGCCTTCATATAGTAAATTCACCTGATAAATTTACGCAATAGGACTAAAGTTTCCATATTTCATCTCGATACTGCCTAATCGTATGATCACTTGAAAAAACACCGCTGGCCGCCGTATTTAATATGCTCATTTTGGTCCACAACGTTTGATTTTTGTAAGCTTGGTCAACATTACGTTGAGCCTCAAAATAACTGTCAAAATCATAGGCCGTTAACCACATATCTTGTGTGTCACGAATAGAACTAATTATTGAATCAAAAATTCCTGGTTCAAATAAATTAAAGTGACCACTTTCTAACAAATGCATAACTGCTGATAATGTTTCAGAATTTGCAATAATATCGTTAGGCTGATAATTATAACGAATAGCCGATATTTCATGAGCTTGGGCACCAAAAAGAAAAAAGTTGTCCGGTTCAACAGCCTCTCTAATTTCAATGTTAGCACCATCTAACGTTCCGATAGTTAACGCACCATTCATCATAAATTTCATATTACCGGTACCCGATGCTTCCTTACCCGCTGTTGATATTTGTTCGGATAAATCAGTTGCAGGGCAAATAATTTCCATTGCAGAAACATTATAATTAGGGATAAAAGCGACTTTCAAGTACTTAGCGGCTTTTGGGTCTAAGTTGATCGTGTCAGCAACATTATTAATGAGTTTAATAATGTCTTTCGCCATTGCATAACCTGGGGCCGCTTTGCCGCCAATAAGCACACAACGAGCAGTAATATCAGCTGTATCACCTTTACGGATACGGTCATATAAACCAATAACATGCAAGATATTGAGTAATTGACGTTTGTATTCATGAATACGTTTTACTTGCACATCGAACATCATGTCAACATTAAATTTTACGCCGGTTGCCTGTTCAACAAAGTCAGCCAAAGCAGCTTTATTTGCTGTTTTACTTTCACGCCATTTCTTTTGAAAAGCCTTGTTTTCAGCAAATTGACGTAATTGTCCAATATCAGCAAAGTCAGCAACCCAGCCTTTTCCAATCTTACTGGAAATGAGTTCAGCTAAACTTGTGTTGCAGTGAGACAACCAACGACGTGGTGTTACTCCATTGGTTTTATTATTGAATTTTTCAGGCCATAATTGATAAAAATTGTTAAATAATCCCGCTTTTAATAATTTAGTATGCAGTGCTGCAACACCATTAACGGAGTAACTCCCCACAATAGCTAAATGAGCCATACGTACTTGTGGCTCGTGCCCCTCTTCAATTAATGATAAAGCTTGTTGTTTACTTGAATCACCTGGCCATTCAACAGCAACCTGCTGAAGAAAACGGGCATTTATTTCATAAATAATTTCTAAAATACGTGGTAACAAATTTTTAAATAAACTTACTGGCCACTTTTCCAACGCTTCGGGTAAAAGTGTATGATTTGTATATGCCATCGTTTTAGATGTAATATTCCAAGCATTATCCCAAGAGATGGTGTAGTCATCCATCAATATGCGCATTAATTCAGCGACTGCGATACTTGGGTGTGTATCGTTTAATTGAAAACTATTCAACGCAATGAATTCATCAAAATTATTACCACAATGTTCAACATAACTGTTGATGGTATCTTGCAATGAAGCAGAAGATAAAAAGTATTGTTGGCGCAACCTAAGCTCTTTACCATTTTCACTGCTGTCATTTGGATACAAAACCATCGTAATTTGTTCAGCAAGATTTTTTCTAGCAACCGATTCTGTATAACTACCCGCGTTAAACTCATCAAGATCAAATTCATCTGTCGCTTCAGATTTCCATAATCTCAAGGTGTTTACTATGCCGTTTTTGTAGCCTGGGATAGGCATGTCGTATGGAACTGCTAATACATCATGGGTGTTATTCCATTGTCGGTATTGCACACCATTTCGCTTTGTAATAACGTCAACATGACCAAAAAACTTTACTCTTATGGTTTTTTCTGGGGCGGCAATTTCCCATGGGTTACCATTACGTAACCAATTGTCTGGTTGTTCAACTTGATTACCATTTTTAATTTTTTGATTAAACATGCCATATTCATAACGAATGCCATACCCGATCACGGGTAAAGATAAGCTTGCACAACTATCTAGAAAACAAGCCGCTAAGCGCCCTAGTCCTCCATTGCCTAATCCGGCATCATGTTCGGCTTGTTCTACATCTTCTAAATCACAACAATAACCTTTCAGTGCATCACGAACCGTATCATCCAAATCTAAATTTAAAATAGCATTATTAAGTGCACGTCCCATTAAAAACTCTAAGGAGATGTATCCAACACGGCGTTGATGACCTCGCGTTTCTCGTGTGTTCCTCCACTGAGCAACTAGGCGGTCACGAATAGTAATGGCGAGTGCGTTATAGAGATATAAATGAGAGTCTTGTACCTTATCTCGGCCTAGGGAAAAATGAAAATGTCGGGCAAAATCTTCAGCAAAGGTGTGTTCATTCATTAATACACTGTTGTCTGATGTCGTAATTTCACATACAGCATTTTGTTTAGTCATGGTTATGTAAATCCTATTTATTATTTATAAACAATTACTTAATAAAACGATTGTTGAAAATGGAGCCATCGTTATTTTTCGCTCTGCTGGTATTTTTCGTATTTCATCTTGCTCAGTATTTGAAGTGGTATCCACGATCACTTGCCAATGATCGATTGTCTCTATATCAGGTAATTGAAATGCTATTGGCTCATGCCCCGCATGAAAAAGACTTAACAGTACAGGTGCAGACGGTGATTTTTCTTTTATCAAATAACCCATATTTGTTGCATGATGACTATGCCAATGCTCTTTTTGCAACGGGAAACCTGACTGATGAAACCACGTAATATCCACAAGCGATTCGTTATCATCTTTATGAATAAAACGATCATGCGCTAACATAGGAAAGCGATTTCTTAATTGACTTAAGCTTGCAACAAAAAGCTTCAATTCTTCAGCATATATATCTTTATCATCCCAACTTAACCAATTTAATTCATTGTCTTGGCAATAAGCATTATTGTTTCCTTGTTGTGTACGCCCTAATTCATCACCAGCAAGTAACATAGGCACACCTTGGGAAACCATAAGGGTGGTTAACATATTTTTTATTTGTCGTAATCGAAGCGCTAAAACAGCTTTATCTGATGTTTCTCCTTCAACACCGTTGTTATGTGAAAGATTATCCGAATGGCCATCTCTATTATTCTCACCATTGGCTTCATTATGTCGATGTTGATAACTCACCAAATCGTGCAACGTATTACCATCATGGCTACATAGAAAATTTATACTTGCATAGGGTTGACGACCACCATGTTCAAAAATATCACTTGAACCGTGGATCCTTCTCGCGAACTCAGGCAATAAACCTTTATCTCCACGCCAATAACGTCTGATCGTATCTCGATAACGATCATTCCATTCAGACCATGGCGAGGGGAAGCCTCCTAACTGATAGCCTCCAGGACCAATATCCCAAGGCTCTGCAATGACTTTAACGCCATTAAGTACAGGGTCTTGTAAAATAGCATCTAAAAAGCCATTACTCTTATCGAATCCGTGTACTTCTCTCCCTAAAATGGTGGCTAAATCAAACCTAAATCCATCAACACCCATGATTTGAACCCAGTAACGAAGACTGTCCATAACCATCTGTAATACACGAGGGTGACTAATATTTAAGGTATTCCCGCAGCCGGTATCATTAATATAGTAACGGGGCTCAGTAGGATTTAATCGATAATAAGAGTGATTGTCGATCCCTTTAAAACTTAACGTAGGACCTAACCAGTTACCTTCACATGTGTGGTTATAAACAACGTCAATGAGTACTTCAAAACCCGCTTGATGTAGTTCGTTAACCATACGTTGAAAATCATGTATTTGATTATTATTGAGATATTTATTATGGGGAACAAAGAAACCAAGGGAGTTGTATCCCCAATAATTGGATAATTTTTTATCCATCAAAAACTGTTCTGAAATAAATTGCTGTACAGGTAATAATTCTATGGTGGTGATACCCATAGCACGGTAATGAGCAATCATTGAGGGGTGACTTACTCCTAAAAATGACCCACGTAATTCTTTTGGGACTTTCTGGTTAAGTTCTGTAAGGCCTTTAACATGACCTTCGTAAATCACTGTGTTTTTCCAAGTGATTGGTTTTTTTGGTATCAGTGGGGCAAATGGGTCCAAAACAACTGCTTTGAACATAACATCTGCATTATCTCTCATATCAAAAGACAAGTCTTTTCTCGGGTCATTAACGTCATAAGCAAAATGGCGATCTGACCATGAAAACTTGCCTGTTAAGGCTTTTGCATAAGGGTCTAATAATAATTTATGATGATTAAATCGATGACCAAATTCAGGGCTATAAGCACCATAAACGCGATATCCATAAACTAATCCCGCTTTAGCTCCTTTAAGAAACCCATGCCAAATATCGTGTTCACACTGAGGTAACACAAATCGCATTAACTCTTTCTGGCCATGTTCATCAAAAACACACAGTTCAATTTTTTCAGCATTAGCTGAAAATATAGCGAAATTAACACCGGAATCTTCTACCGTTGTACCTATGGGATAGGCTCTACCTGACTCTATTCTATACTGTTTCATGCTTCTCCATTAACTAACATTTAATCATTATTAGTTAAATTACAGTAGAATGTCACATTACTGATCCCTTATACGTATGCACAAATTCAAAGCGCTTACAGACTTAAGGAAACATAAACGTTAAACGTTTATTAAGTAAATAAAAGCCTTAATTTAAGGCTTTAAACATTCTCAATATTGCTTCAAATACGCTTTAAGGGCTGGTGCTTATCACACTATTCTCACTACCAAATTCATTAGGTAAATATTGATCAGCTTTATAATCATTTTCCCATTCAGTTTTATTCAAAAAATAACGGAAATGAAAAGTACCATCTTTCGGTAGCCTTACCTTCGTTTTAAAACTCTGCGTTTTTTTATTAAACTTCATTTCAATGGCTTGCCAGTCATTAAAATCAGCAACCAATTCAGCAGATGTTACATCGCTTCGATTGAATTCAAAGGTTACTTCAATCTCATCTTTGGTTTTAAAAAACTTCTTTGTTAGCATTGTTATTCTCCATTAATTAATCATTTACTCATCAACTTTGCATTACTTATTCTGCTTTATTTCAGTGCGAAATATTACAAATAAGCCCTAATAATGCGCGTTTTCAATTTAAAATAGCCGTTTCACATGTCAGCATGATGAAATAGCATAAATCGAGCCGAATTTAAAAACTAAAATTTTTTCGTTAAAAGATCATTAAAGTAGTGTTAATTTTTTATTGTAATGCAACCCTACCAATGTCGTAAGCAAACAACATAAAACAATAAAAAGTGGTCAAAAGAAACATTTAGTACTTTATTTGCTGTAATACTAACCTATAGTTTGTTAAAATTACACCGACATGTAATTTTATTTCATAAGAATAAGGACGTTTCAATGAATCTCATCGACCAGCTAGCCGAAGCATTGGGGTTTCATTCAAGTTATACGGGAGCGTTTGGCGATCAAGTTTTCGCAACAGACCGAGCTAAACGAGCATTGATAAGGTCAATGGGCTACGAACTTGATGACGAATTATTGACCCAATCAATTGAACGGTTAAAAAACAGTCAATGGGTTGATATATTGCCGGTGGTGCATATTGCAAAACTTGAAGAGCAACAATATACCATTAAAATAAGTTTACCTAAGACTGAAGTTGAATTACTCCATTGGAATGTAGCACTTGAAAGGGAAAGTAAAGTAGCGGGCTCTGTTATCGTTAATGACATGCGATTCATCGCTGAGACAACATTAAATAATACACATTATTGCCAATATGACTTAATTTTACCAAAATTACAGCAAGGTTATCATCAACTTAATATCAGCTATGGTGATTATCAAGCGAATTGCCCGCTGATATATGCGCCTAAAACCTGCTACCCTCCTCAAGAAGCGTCACGCAGTAAAGTATGGGGCTATACAGCGCAATTATATTCTCTTCGCAGTAAAATTAACTGGGGAATAGGCGATTTTACTGATTTAATGACACTGGTAGAAAAGTCAGCAGAGCAACAAGCATCGACTATTGGATTGAACCCCCTTCACCCACTTTATTATCAAAATCCTGCACATAGAAGCCCTTATTCACCATCCAGTCGTTGTTATTTGAATTCTCTTTATATCGATGTAACTCAAATACCAAACTTTGAGACTTGTGAATTGGCACAAGCAAAAGTGAAGGAAAAAGCATTTCAACAAAAAATAGCTCATGTCAATGCGAGTAAGTTAGTTGATTACCCTGGCGTAGCAAAACTGAAATATGAAATAACTGAATTATTATTTGAAGATTTCACTCTACGTATAACTAATAATTCTCAGCATGATACTTATAATGGAATGTCAGAAGAATTCGAATATTTCAAAGAAAAAAATAATGACTTACATCAGTTTGCAACATTTGAAGCATTATATGAACATTTCAATTTAGCAGATAAATATTCTTATGGGTGGACAGATTGGCCAATAAGTTTTCAAAATCCAAGCAGTGAAGCAGTGCATGAGTTTCAACGAAATCATGCAAAACGCATTGAATATTTTTGTTTTATCCAATGGATTTCACATAAGCAATTAAGCAGTGTTGCCCAATTCACCGAAGAAAATGAGATGGACATTGGTTTATATCTTGATTTAGCTGTTGGGTGTGATGGTTCAGGTTTTGATGTTTGGTCGGATAAAGAAGGTTATGTTCCCGGCGCTTCTATTGGGGCCCCACCCGATGATATGAATGCACTAGGACAAAACTGGGGATTAACGCCAATCAACCCTGTATCACTGCAAAAGCAAGGTTTCCAACCTTTAGTGAAAGCACTTCGTAGCAATATGCAATATGCGGGTGCATTACGTATTGACCATATCTTAGGTTTAATGCGTCAATATTGGGTAGCACCTGGCATGGAAGCTAATGAAGGGGTTTATATTCGTTTTCCTTGGGAAGATATATTACGCATTATTGCATTAGAGTCACGTCGAAACGAGTGTGTGGTTATCGGTGAAGACTTAGGTAATGTGCCTGAAGGTTTTAGTGAAACTATTCAAAATGCAGGTCTTTTATCCTTTAAAGTCTTATTTTTTGAACGATGGGAGTCAGGGTTATTTAAACGACCTGAAACATTTCCTATACAATCTATTGTGACAATAGCCACCCATGATACCGCAACATTATCAGGTTGGTGGCAAGGTCGAGATTTGGAGTGGCGTGAACAACTAAATCTTTACCCAAACGAGGAAGCTGGACATGCTGACAGAAACTCACGAGCAAATGAACGCCAAAATCTTATTGCTGCGCTAAACGATTTACAAGTAATAGATATGAGTAACATTCCTGAGACGGAGCCCGCAAAAATGAACAACGAACTGAGTGTTGCGGTACAAAAATATTTAGCCACCTCACCCAGCCATATCCAACTTATTCCTATGGAAGATGTTCTTGAAATAGCTGAACAAGTCAATATACCCGGTACTATCGATCAACATCCAAATTGGTTACAAAAGCTCCCTATTTTATTAGAAGATTTTAGCGAAATAAATTCGGTGATAAAAATAACCCAAGCAGTGAATAAGGCAAGACCAAAACAAAGCTTAAACGACGAAAAGTGAAACATCATTAAGACGATGATATTTCCTGATGTCCCAATGAATTCAATCTATTTTTAGACATGATGAAACGCCATAAATGCGGCAAGTACTTTGTCAGTTGCTTCTATTTGAGGGTAATGTGCAATGTCATCTAATAGTACAATACCAGGATTTGGAATAAGTTCCCGATATCTATCAACCATATGCATGCCTGAAATAGGATCGTCAACCCCATTAATGAAGAGTAAGGGTAATGATGTTCGTTGCAATGGAGTCACCCAACGATCACGGTATTTTTTACGCTCACTGATATATCGTATAATTTTATGAGAAATATACTGCCCTTTATCATGATCAATAAGTTGCCAAAACTCGCTAAGTTCTTCTGAGCTTGGTTTAGTGTTTTCTCCAAAAACAGACGCAAAGCTTTTATTAAATGTAGACGCATTAAGTAAACGACTTAATATCGACCCAACCGGACTGTTGAGTAATTTCTGTATCAGTCTTGCGCTATGCACTTCAGGAAATAGCCCACCATTTAACAGACATATTGATAATAGATTTTTTTTATTCGGCGGGCTTTCTTCATGGCGTGCTAAAAGTTCTTGAGCAACGGTATCTCCATAGTCATGAGCCAAAATATGGAATGAATTAATATTTAGATGTTTTAAAAATGACTCATGAAGATTAGCCTGATCAAAAATAGAATAGTCATAGTTTCTAGGTTTAGCTGAAAATCCAAAGCCAATCATATCGAGTGTAATAACACGAAAATACCTTGTAAGCTGGGGCCACAGATTATGCCAATCCCAAGAGGCCGTTGGGAAACCATGGATACATAATAAAACCGGTCCCCCTACTCCAGAATCCTGATAAAATATTGCGTGATTTCGATAATAAAAATACTTGCCAGTTTCTTTCCAAGATTGAAAGTTCATTTTCATATATCCACTTTATTGACTTATTTAGTATATCGAGATCAGACGAGTGACGTTCAGTATAATGCTGTTAAATACTTATTTACGAGGGACTATAAAGTCACATCTTTCTAAAATATAGTACCTCGACGACCTTGTCCTACTACAATGGCCCCTAACAGCATTTGCAATGATCCAAATAATAATAGACAGAAAAGTAGTATATTACCCATGGGTGCCAGTGATTCATTGGATGCTGGAAAAAGTGATACGTTTAGCAGCCGGCCTACATTAATATTACGCACAACAACTTCCATCTCAATACCCGTTCTGTCTCCGCGTTTAATCCCATAACGCGAGGTATTATATTTTCAACCAACGCTAATAAAAGACAAAAAATCATACAATAGGAATGTCTTTGCTTTAATATTGTCAGAACAACATTGAGTCTTTTAAAGATGTTTTTCCTGTTAATATCTCCCAAAAAATCAACAGCAAAACTATAAAGGGATAGAATTTACTGAAACTATTGTATTCTCTTATCTTTATAGGTTGATGTTGGCTCATTATTTTATCCTTGCTTAATCTATGCTTGTTAATTTTGATAAGCATTATCGATTCTATCAAGGCGACGCAGAAGTGCTGGCCATGCAAGCAGATTAGCTGCTTGTTTAGCCATGACTTCATCCCGACCCTGCTCTGCTACTTTATCTTGAACGGTTATATCCGTTGGGTAGAAATTACCACCTGTTGAGCTGAGCGTAGCTACTTGCATTTCACAAGCTCGTTCAATAAAGTAAATACGCATAAACGCCTCGGCAACCGTTGCACCTAAAGCAAGCGTGCCATGATTACGTAATAACATGATATTTTTATCACCGAGATCCTTTTGTAATCGAGATCGTTCATCAAGATCAACGGCAACACCTTCGAAATCATGGTAAGCAAGATCATCACGTATCAAAAGTGCGGTTTGGTTAAGTGGAAGCAACCCTCTTGGATCAGTTGAAACGGCTGTGCCAGATATCGTATGAAGATGAATAACACAGGCCACATCGTGCCTTACTTGATGCACCGCGGAGTGGATAGTAAAACCTGCTGGATTTACTGGGAATAGCGTTGGTAAAACCTTTTCCCCTTTTCCATTAACTTTAATCAAGCTTGACGCCGTCACTTCATCAAACAGTAAACCAAAAGGATTAATGAGAAACTCATCATCTGCTCCAGGTACGCGTGCCGATATATGGGTGAATATTAGGTCGTCCCATCCATAAGAGGCGACTAAACGATAAGCTGCAGCCAAATTGACTCTCACTTCCCATTCATCTACCGATACCTGTTGCTTAACGCTCTCATTGTTTATTGGCATAATTTGACTGTTTATCATTTAGGGTCTCCTTGTTTATATGAACCACTATAAGCAATTAAAGACTGAATAATTGTCAACCTGTTTACATTTAGCTAATATAAAAAACGACTGATAATAAAACCTGGTTAGACAATGAATGTTGGTATCACTAAGAACAAGTTAGCAGCTCTAAGTAACAATACTTGGATAAAAGGACTACCGTCAGAAACGCTGAGTGAACTATTAAAAGAAGTACGTTTTAAAAGCTACAAAGCTAATCAATGCCTTCATCGTAAAGGAGAATTAGCGTTTGGCTTATACGGAGTAATAAGTGGAGAAATAAGAATTAGTGCAACCACCTCTTCTGGTGAAGAAATTGTTTTTACTCGGATAAATGCTGGAAAATGGTTTGGCGAAATTGCAATATTAGATGAAGGTGTTCGTACACATGACGCGTTCACGACGCTTCAATCTGAGATTGCTATCATTCCGAAAGAATCAATCACTAAGATTTGTAAGAAACACCCAGAGGCTTACATGGCATTGGTTTCCTTATTATGTAAACATTGTCGTCAGGCGTTTGCTGCAGTCGATGACTTTCTATTATTTAACCCTGAACAACGACTGGCTAAACATGTGATCACTCAACTCGACATACTTGAAAGCACGAAGTTAATGATCAACCAACAGGAATTAGGTGCTTTAATAGGAATATCACGGCAAAGTACTCATAAAATTCTCAAATCGTGGGAAGTTAAAGGTTGGATTCAAAGAGTTTATAAAGGAGTGGATATTGTTCAATATAGCTCACTCAAAGCACTGTTTTTTGAACAGTAACGTATAAGTATAAGCGTTACTGCGCTGTTTATTTGTATGAGCTTTAGTAACCAAGACCTGCTCTACTTTTTAATGATATTGATAATTTATATCGTCTAGAGGAATAAGAGATAGAGAATTTCAAGAATGCTTACCTGTGGAGGGAACACCACTCTCGCCAAAAGGGAAAGGAACCTTAGATGAGAGAAATAGTTTTGCTAAGCATCGGGTTATCAATGCCATAGGGACACTAAATTAAACATCTCGTGATGTTATTATGCAGGATTAAACGTATATTATAAGGCGCTTAACCCAGCAGTTAAGCCTGTAGAAATCAAACTTCATGAAGGCTATAAGGTAAAACTTCCTAAATAAATCATTGTTATTGTTCTTATCTGTTAGCGATCGCATTTCCTACTTTTTTAAACAAATGAGTCAAACTTAATTACAATCCAGTCAACTTCTGTGAAGCGTTTGTAAATTAGGCAATCTGAAGCTACTATAATGGTCAAAATTTAAAAGATGCGTAAGCCCAGATTACTGGCTAAGTAAACATTTGCACTAGAGGTTGGTCACTTGAATCAAAAATCATTCCATTTCCCTTTTATGATGTTACTGATAATTATTGGGCTCGTGGGATTGTATTTGAATTTACAACATCTTTGGGAGCCGTTAAAACATTCCGTTAAAATCGCGGTTTCAAAAACGCCGTTGTCTACCCCTTTTTATGTCGCTAAATCAATAAAATCTTTTGATAAAACCTGTGTGAACGTTGAATACTCCGAAGTACTGGGTGGTCAAATCGCATTTGATAAAGTGATGAATGGTGAGGTTGATTTTGGTACAAGTTCTGACTCAGTTATCGCTTTTAAAAGTTTATCTAAACAACCATTTGTCACCCATGCAATGTTTGTACAATCTGATAATGATGTAAAATTAATCACTCGTTCTTCAGATAAAATTAAATCAGTAATTGAACTAAAAGGAAAAAAAATTGGTGTTACCAAAGGGACTGCCAGTGAGTATCTTTTAAGTATGCTATTAGCCATTGAGGGGTTAACAATGGAAGATGTTAAATTATATGATTATAAACCAAAAGGATTAATTCAAAGTTTTAGTAATGAAGAGATTGATGCTATTGTTTCTTGGGAACCCTTTGTGTACGAGGCATTACAATTATTTAATAATAAAGTAAAAATTCATGATACTAAAAGCTTAAGTACATTAAGTTTTAATTTGATTTCTCAAAAGGCAGATAATCAGCTTGTAGAAAAAGCAAAATGTGTCATCCAAGGGCTACAAACTGCCATTAATTATATTATTTCCAACCCTAAAGAATCTAAAAAAATAGTGATAGATGAACTTAAATTAGATCCTGCATTTATTGATTGGGTTTGGCCTGATTATATATTCAAACTTGGTTTAAATGGATCACTAATATTGAATATTAATGCGCAAGCAACATGGGCTGTGGAAACACAAATGAGCGAGTTTAGAGATGTGCCTAACTCTGAGCGTTTTATTGATAGCAGGGCATTAATACAGGTTGAACCTGGAGCAGTAAATATCCCATTATAAATAAGGATGCTTTCATGAAATTAAGCTTACAACAACAAATTTATTTTTTTACAATCACTAGCTGCTTATTATTTGTTATCCTTGTAATCAGTATTTTATGGTCAACTCAAGTCATTGATGTCGCTTCCCAACGTGAAAAATACGCACACAAAGTTCAGGATCACACACACATTTTACAACAATTCATTACCAGTGAAAATATCGCTGCGAGTAATTACAACACTAAAAAATGGCTTTCCTTAGAGAACAAATTTAAAGAATTACTGAGACTTGTTCCTCATTTGACACCACAACAACATACCATTCAAAGCAGTATTGATAGCAAAAACAAAAATGTAATACGCTTATTTAATGCAATTAATACTAATAAATTGAAAAATACAGAAGCGATCATAAAAAAACATTTAAAGATAAGATTACTGACACAATTAGAAGCCATAAGATCAGATTCAATACAGCTTTCTACTCTTGCACAAAAAGATATTAAAAATATTATCAAAAACCAAATAATATTTGTTTTATCTATCTTAGCTATAGTTATTTTCACCTTAATTTATGGTGCTTGTAGCTTAGTTAAAATCTTTAGAACATCCCTCGAGGAAGTTAAAATAGCATTTGAAAAGAATCACAGTGGACACTTTCAAAAAATACAACTTTCAAATAAATCTGAAGAATTTACGAGTATAGCCATAGCATTTAACGTAATGAATCAAAAATTAAGTTCAACCACTGTTTCTTTAGAATCAATGAAAAAAATTGTTGAAGAACGGACACATGAATTAGAACGTCTGTCGAATACAGACCCATTAACCAAAATTGCAAACCGACGGGCATTATTTGAACGAGGAAATGCTGAGTTTACGCGTGTACAGCGAACGAAGAGCCAATTGGCTTTAATGATGATCGATTGTGATTTATTTAAAAATATTAACGACCAATTTGGCCATTTATTTGGGGATGAGGTTTTGAAGAATCTTTGCAAGGTGTGTAATAAAGAAATACGTAGTATTGATTTTTTTGCGCGTTACGGAGGAGAAGAATTCATCATACTCTTACCTGATAGCGAATTAAGTGGTGCAGTACAAACAGCCAAACGAATTCAACGTTCTTTAGCTAAAAATTGTACAGCATTTGAAGGTAAAAACGTTTGCGTGACAGTAAGTATAGGTATATGTACTGTTAGCGATAAACATGAAAACTTCGAACACGCGATAAACGATGCTGATGCCGCTATGTATCAAGCCAAGATAAACGGTCGTAACCAGATTGAAATCATAGGGGATAATTTTTCACATTAATATTTATCCCTTTACTAAGCAAGGTTACCTCAATGGATACTATTAGAAATATTCTAATATGGTTAAGGCGAGTGACCTCTTAAAATCGAAAATCAGTGCTGTGCTCAATTGTTTTTATGTACTAAGATTTATTTGAAAGTACATTTACTTTATTAACTGATATCGTTAACTATAAAAAAGCACATAAATTCATAGTCATTTACAATTGATTCTGCCAATCATTGACACCGTATTTTTCTAAAATACGCCTCAAAATCCCCCTACTACGAATTAAGACAAGTCCGTCATCAATGCGATTAATTACTTCAGATCGTGTTTTAGGCGAGAAACCTAAAAATAAAGGCACAAAACCACCTTCACTACGGGCATAAATTATATCAGTAATATTATTTTTATTTATTTCATATTCAATATTATATCTAGAGTCAAGTAAAGCCGAAATACGGCCTTTTTGTAACATTTCAATATTTTTAGCTAAAGGTGAATTACCCGTAGCTTGATAGATACTAGTGGCGTATTTAAGTTTTAAACTATCAATATATGGACCATATTCATACCCTTTAATTATCCCTAAAATTTCGCCTGAATTTAAAAAAAATTCTAAATCATTCAGTTTACTAGGCAACCAATTAACATTTTTATTGATATAAAAATCATTTTGCCACCCGCCATAATATTGCTTACTGTGTTGTAATTTGTGATCTGTAATATGAGATTTTGTCACCGCTAGTACAATATCAACTTCAGATCTATTAACCATTATCAGGGACCGTGATAATGGCATTATTTTAAAATTGAACGTCATTTTTTTTGCTTTAGCTATTTCATTTAGAACCTCAACCAAAACCCCTGGCGTCTCTTTATCATCACAGATGTAGGGGCACCAAATGTCAGATGCTATATTTAACGTCTGAGCTTGAATATTGAAATTAAAAATGACTAACAAAGAAAGTAAGTTATAAATTTTTTTACTAAACATCTACTGAATGATCCTTTTCTAAGGTGAATTCGCTTAGAACGATAACAACATCAAAAAATAATGTTATGAACAAATTAACGTATATTTATAGAAGGTATCATAACGCTCGTATATAAGATAAGTGAAACTATACGTTTGTGTAATGAAAAACCAAACGGCAGTAATAGCGAGTAAAGGTGGCGTGCCTCAACCGAAGATGTTCGCATTGTGTTAAGGAAAGTATGCTTATAGGGGTTTTGTGCCCATCCCCTCGAAATTAACCTTAGCTTGAATTTTCATACTTAGAGTAACTTTTCGTACCATTGGACTTCACCCTGCTAATTTAGCCCATTCCCTCGAAATCGGCATTAGTATTATTAAGCAATAATACACAGTGGTAAATTATCTTATAAAGTGTTTACCACTTTAGTAGAGCTAATCTGCTTTTTGGTAATGTTAATCAGTGCGCTGGTAAACTTTAATCCCTTTGATTAAGGTATGTCTATTAAAAATAACACCAAAGGCTTACCACTATTTCTTCATCAAGCACCAAGCGTATACAAATTCTCAGTGAATCCGAAATCAACGAACTCTATGCCTTACCCAATTTCAGCCTTAAAGACCGTGACGATTATTTTTCATTAGATAGTGAAACTCAAAGGCTCGTCAATGAATTAAGACGCATTGAAACCAGAGTGTATTTTATTTTACTGCTTGGTTACTTTAGGTCACGACCAATAGTATTTAACTTTTCATTTGCTCAAGTCAGTAATGATTTAGATTATGTAAGATCCAAGTATTTCAGTGATAAAGATATGTCTCTTGACGATTTATCACCAACAACAAAAACTAAGCTGATTAATAAATTATTAAAATACACAGGGTTTACAGCATATCAAAGTAAATTAGATAAAGAGCCGCTATTAAAAAGGCTTAATGATGTTGTCAAAATCAACCTTGAACCAAGGTATGTTTTTGATGAATGTATTGCTTATTTTGGTCAAAACAGAATAGCACTGGCAGGGTACACAACGCTGCAAGATACTATTTCAACGGTATTATCCAATGAGCGTAACCGCATTGAAATGGTGTTGAATGAGTGTTTATCTTCAGGTACCAGAGCAACATTGCTTAAACTACTTGAATCGAGCAATGCCTTTACTGACTTAGCTAAGTTAAAAAAGATGGCTAAGGACTTTTCAACGAGCCAAATAACGCAAGAGCTGAAGACACATAAAATCATACGTTCTCTGTATCCTGAAATAAAAGGACTTATTACAGACCTTGAATTGTCCCCTAAGAACCTTGAATACTACGCGTCTCTGGTTAAACACAAGACCGTTTATAAACTCAGAAGACACGCAGATAGCCAAACTATCTTATACCTCGTTTGTTACTTGTTCTTCAGGTACCGAGAAACGAACGATAACCTTGTTGCTGCATTTATTTACTTAGTAAGAAAGTTAACAGAATCAGCTAAAGTTTATGCCAAACAGCGTATCATCGAAGATGTAAACATTGTAAGAACTAAATTGAAATCCGCTGGTAGTTTATTGAAGTACTTCATCGATACCGATATGGACGATGATTTAAGTTTTGGTGATGTCCGTAAAAAAGCCTTTGAATTAATACCAGCCGATAGCATTAAGCTATTAAGTGATCACTTAGATAATAATGACTTTGATGGCCGTCAGTACGAATGGCAATTTATAGATAAGCAATCGAGTAAGATTAAAAAACTTATTCGCTCATTATTTATGTCTATTGATATTGAGTTCATTCATTTAAAGGATGAACTACATGAGCAGTATGTCATGGCGCATTCTGAGCTAGGTGAATCTAAAGCAATTAAAACGATTAACCTCGATGTGGTACCTAAACATGACCGCGAATATTTAGAGGGAGAAGATACTAAATTAATTGCCAATCGCTTCGAATATTTTCTCTACAGAAAAGCCGAACAACTATTTAACAGCAATAGCTTAACGGTGAAAGAAAGCGTTAATAACCGTAGTTTAACGTCAGATTTAATTCAGTCTAAAGAGTGGCAGCAAAAAGAAACAATTATTGAAAACACTGGCCTTGATAAACTGGTTACACCGATTAACCAAACATTGGCAGATAAGAGCCAACAATTAGAAGTTAAGCTGAAGGAAGCAAGCGAGCATATTTTTAGTGGTGATAATAAATATGTAGAGTTTATTCCTGGCAAGGCCGAACTTAAGTGGTCTATCCCTAACAAACGATGGCAAGAAACAATCGACAACCCAGTTTATAGTCAAATTCAACACATGGGTATTGTTGAACTCATGCTGTTTGTTGATCAAAAAACTAATTTTCTAAAATCATTTACTCACATTTCAGTTAACAAAGAAAAAACACCGGTTAATAAGGAAGATTTGATCGCCTGTATATTGGCAAATGGCACAAATTACGGCCTGTATAAAATGGCGAATATCTCCGACCGTTCTATGGGTAAATTACGCAGTGTGGACGATAGTTATATCCGATATGAAACATTAACGCAGTCGAATGATAATGTTTCAAATGCCATAGCCACGTTACCCATTTTTGCTTATTATCATGTTGACGATAACCAGATATTCTCAAGTATTGATGGTCAAAAGTTTGAGTGTCGAATTAACACCTTTAAGGCGCGGTATTCGTCTAAGTACTTCTCTAAAGGTAAAGGTGTTTCTGCGCTCACATTAGTTTCAAACCATGTCCCTGTTAGTACAAAAGTCATTGGTGCTAATGAATACGAAGGTCACTTTGCTTTTGACTTACTTTATAACAACTCATCAGATATACAGCCCAATATTTTATCAACCGATACTCATGGTACAAACAATGTCAACTTCGCTATTTTGGATTTTTTTGGCTATACCTTCGCCCCTCGATACGCAAAAATGAAAAAAGTATTTTTTAATATATTTGAAGTGTCTGAAGAAGATGGAGGTCGTATTCAATTGATAAAAGAAATAAATCATAAGCTAATAGCTGAAGAGTGGGACGAAATTCAACGTGTAGTGTGTTCATTAAGCCGAAAGACTACCACGCAAAGCACCATCATTAGAAAGTTGAGTAACGGCAAGAGTCGCACATTGGCAGCCCTTCATGAATACGACCGTTTGATAAAATCAATTTATGTTTTGGAATACGTTGATAATTCCACGCTACGCCATTATGTTCAGCAAGCCTTGAACAGAGGTGAAGCGTATCACCAATTAAAACGGGCTATAACTTCCGTTAATGGTAATAAATTTCGTGGTGGTAATGATTACCAAGTATCTCAATGGAATGACTGCGCCCGACTTATTTCAAATTGTATTATTTATTATAATTCCGCATTACTCTCGGCATTTCTACAAATTCAAGAAAAGAATGGTAGGCAAGACGTTGTTGATATTATTTCAAGGTTATCACCTGTCGCTTGGCAGCATATTAATTTGAATGGTGAATATGCCTTTAATAAAGATCGTAAGGAAATTGATTTAATTGGTTTGCTCAATGGTATTGAAACACTTGATAGTGACGATTGAACAAACCAACTATCTGATAGTAAATATACGCTCTTTCATAAAGTCCCGATAAGGTGAACTTATCGTAGACCGTAACTATAAAAATCTTAATTGTCATAAAGAAGGTCAAATTCATCAGCTAAAATAACCCAATTGGTTGCAAAATTTGCGCTTATATTCATCAAGCGCTAAAGACTTCAAAGTGCCTTTGCTGACGTTAGTTAGTGGTTGTTCTTTAGGTCAACAGCTAGCCAAAAGCTGACTCTAAGTTTAATGAAGATGATGGAAAATGGAGCCTGCAGCAGCCTTTAACTGAATCTGAATTAGAAATAACTTAGTCCGTAGAGGAGAAAATTATATTTAAGCCGATAAGAATAAATCAACAATAAAGTTTCGTTTATCTCTAAATTTTATATATGGTAAAAT
>Ga0115005_10001239_pt1 | contig 20121 bp, 21 predicted proteins | sample ArcOceMetagenome_FD_87163 | JGI IMG/M metagenome (GOLD analysis project Ga0115005, IMG submission 87163) | Marine eukaryotic phytoplankton communities from Arctic Ocean - Arctic Ocean - Greenland ARC118M Metagenome | ecosystem: Environmental > Aquatic > Marine > Oceanic | place: Arctic Ocean... | reverse complement strand
GACCCGTCCGAGAATGAATGCACCAAGGAGAATGCCTTCGTCAACATGTGGCATGCCTACTATCGCGTCAACATTCATAACGGCAGGCATCCATAGTACGTCAGCCAAAAGGACCACCCGTATCTGCGAGTTAAAGATGTTATTGGGATGTTGACCACTACGTCATCAGGAACTCGAGCTGCTGATGACGTACATCATTGTTGAGAAGCCAATTTGGGACCGAAGAGTTTTGTTACGTGAAGGCTGATCTGCGGGAATGGAACTTAAATTAATATGACATTATGTCAATGGTGATTTTTTATAAATAGGACAATAGAAAAATGAGTCGTGATAGAATCATGCCTATCGTACCAAAGGGTCATTAGTGAAGTGAGAGTCAGTCATTCTGATTTTCAACGTGGAAAAGTGTAACGGCAACCCACTTTTCTTTCATTTTTCTCGTATAAAATAAAGCTCAAAACAACCTAAAAATATGAATTCACATGAAGTAAAGTACGGGGAATTCAATAGAGCCATTGTTGTAGGTGTTAATAAAATGGACCGTTTTAAAATCACAGTTTTCGTTTATTTTGCTAACTACACTACACCATCATGCAACTGGACATGCGTACGTGGCTCTGATCTGACTACTTCGCACACTTTCTTTGCATACGGTAAGCATATCATATGGTGGATGGGTGCCAGAGTTATTAGTTGTGGGGTCGTGGGATGTTCGGCCGAAGTCCTGGGAAAAACTCAGCACTTCTTACAAACACTTTTCTAGTAGAGGGGAGGAAAGTCCAAGGACGAGTGAAGAAGGCGCTTGCCTCCAAACTATGAGTGCCACTTCTTACGAGGAGCGCTATCAATTTGAAAAGCGTGTTTTAGAAGCGTATTGAATTTGAAATTATTATGATTCTTCAAAAAAATTCACGTACACGTAGACTACACCACACGTACGTGATGTATGGTGATCACGAAAATGAACTCGAAAAAGTGGCATCAAAATGGTTTGCACAGACAAAACGACCGAGAAATAGAAGACTTCCAAATCTAACTGCTAGTAGCTTCGTGCATTGTATCGAATGGTGACTTCCTGCTGATTAATTAACTGTTTCGAATATGGGAAATGAAATGTGTTTGTTTCTGCTTCAATCTCGGGCAAGAACAGAATAACTCAGGAGCAGAGCAGTGGTTGCCCTACCTTAGCTTCAATCTCGGGCAAGAACAGAATAACTCAGTACTCGTATTCTTCAGAAAGTCGCATTCTTCGCCCACCGCCGCGCGCGATGATGACAGATAACATAACACTCATATTCGTCCTAGCACCAAGCAAGGTAGCACATTAGACATTAGCACATTCCACATCTTCCTGTTACCACTGCTAAAATTCTCACGAGGATTAGTAATTAAACGTCGACCTTCCAAGTTATCCAAAATATCATTCACCATTCACCACCCATGAGGATTCAACATGTTCTTCTGCTGCTGCTGGCGGTGCTCTGCTCAAGACAGTCCGAGGCCCTATCACAACCATTACCTCTAACAACCCCCCCCAGCAGCATTAATGACCTCCCAAATCTCAAAGCAGCAATCATTGTCCCAGGATTTCTCACTGGCGCATCTGAATTCCAACCCCTCGTCGATGCACTGAACGCGAGAGGTATACCAACCATCGCTGTCCCCTTCCCCAACTGGCACTGGATCCCGTGTCTAGGAGGAAGATCGATGAAACCCATGCTCGAACGGATTGATCATACAGTGAGGCATCTCACTGCTTCGGGAGGGGACGTAAATGCGGTACCTGACTTTGAATATTCAATTGAAGATTGCATTGGGGATTTCAGGGACAACCCCGGTGGCGTTTTGGAAGTTGGCGGTTCTGCCGAAGTGGACTTGTATCCGGATGTCACTCCGCGGGGAAGATTTCCGGTGCCTTTTGAGGATGTCAAGGGGAGAGTTGCTCTTATTGGTCATTCTGCTGGGGGGTGGATTGCTCGGGCATATCTTTCGGATCGAAGTTATGGGGGAAAGGTGTATAATGGAAAGGAAATGATACATTCTCTTGTTACCTTGGGGAGTCCACATGGGAATGCACCAGGAGCAGCTTTTAAAGGTGTGGAATGGGTTAATCGGGAAAAGGTACCGTCAAATGTAAGGGCGTTGGCTGTTTCTGGGAGTGGTTATCGGGGAGATTCTTCGGGGCAGTTGACGCAAAATGCTTACTCGTTTTGTTGCAACAAGGGAACTGATGGGACAGGCTATGATGGGGATGGACTTACTCCGGTCCATAGTGCTTTGGCTATGGAGGGGGCAGAGACGTTAGTTCTCGATGGACGTGTGACACATTTTCCATGGTCTGAAGTGTTTGGTGGCGATATTTTCGCACCAGATCTTGCCAAGATTCATAAGGAGGAAAAGGCACCGTGGTATGGGAGTGATTTTGCACTTGATCAATGGGTTGGTTGGTTAGAACAACTTCGTTACTAATGGCTATTAGATTATTCAATAGGAAATGTAGAGTACCCGTACTGTACTACACGTATCTCATGATGCTGATATTTCTACTTTATAAATTCAAGTATGCGATTTGAAAAGAGGTTCTGCCTTCATGGCTGGCAGATGATAGGATTACTAGCCTTTGTTAGCTAGTCAAGCAACCTTCTGCGACACATTTCTGACCCTGGGTGTATTACACAAATATTCGGAAGGAGAAACTAGGCGAACTTTGTGATCATGTGATCACAACCAATATCCTTCATGCCCCTTGTCATGCTGTGTTCCAAATATTTTCTACATACGATGTCTCCTCTTTGTCCGTCTTCATATTTGTCACAAGAGTCACTGAGACCTCTGGCAAATTAATCTTGACGGCGTCCACACTTGATCCACCAGTATATGCCGCCAACTCTTTCAAAAGGACGTCGTCGTCAATGATAATAGTATCATCAATGGGTTGGCTCAAGATATCATTGATTTCTCTTGAGTAATCCATCGTATCTTTGATTTCGTCAATCACGAGGTCGATATGTTCAACCTGTGTGCCAGATTATGTTTTCTTCATCGCGTCGGATCCCTCTTGCATCGCTTTCAATACTTCCATGTGATTCAATGAAGACTCTATCGACATTGTCTGCATTTTCAAAGTATCAATGGCTGCTGCAACCTTGTTTAATTCAACCTGGTAGAGTTTGACCTTTTTCATGGATCTGACAGCGGCTCGTTTGTTTCCACCCTCTAGTTTCTCCTTTGCAGTTGCTATCGTGACTTTTATTTTTGCTTGTATTTCGTCCAAGCGTGCTTCTTGTATTTCAATTGTACTCTGGATGTATTTAGGGCGATTTGGGAGTTTTCTTCTTGTTGGGACAATTTTGCTGCTGTTCTCAGGGCTGGTGCTGAGGAAAATGATACAGTGCTTGAAGAAGGCGCAGCTGCTGCCTTCTCTTTCTTTGCACTGCTCCTGCTCTTATTTCTCATTCCAAATCCGGATTTCTTTTCGGTTGATTGAGTTTTCACTGGTTGCCTATCACTGTTTGCATAGAAGGAGAGCGTATGTTGCGTTTGTTAACCCTCCGCTTCTTCTCAGAAGATTCCTGTAGCTGATTTTTCTTGACAAACTTTGCAGCCGTCTGGGTTGCATAACTTTGACCCCACATATTTTTTCAAATAATGTCTCTTTGCTCTAATGAGTCTTTGTAAGATATTTTGCGTCGCGTGATTTTTGTATTGAGTACTTCTTGAAATAGACCAAGGCGTACGACGTATGGTGGTGGTGCTGATACTGTAGTAATCGCCGTTGATTTTGTGGGGTTATATTTTTTTACGAAAGCAAGCTGTTCTGAGGATGCGCAACTTGATGAGAGTATTTTTCATAGAGTAGATAGATAGAGGGCGTCAAATAAAAAAGAACATCGTGACTGTTCTGTTCCATAGTTTGAAGTTCTGCTCTAGGAGGGGACCCATCATCATCAGAAGATGGATTCAAAAAAGAATTAAAAAATGGAATGAATCTTGATTGAATCTTGAAAAAGCGGAGCTTTGATCAGTTTCTATCCCTATCGAGTACGGGATTAGCAGCAACCAAAACTTTCATCAACATCAATCACGCGCGACGCGACACGCGGCCAACAGCACAATCGCAACAAACAAGCGAGCAAGCGAGCAACGAGCAAGCGAGGCAAAAGGCAAAAGGCAATCATGCACCATTCAACATCACGCACCCCAGCAACATCCATTAGACCCCTACCTACCCCTACACAGTTGAGCTATTATAAATAAAATAAAATCCACAAACAATGAATCCATCAATTGGTAAAATTAGGGAGGATGATTTTGATGTGCCAAAGAGCCATGAGTCAAATCCATTTTCTAACGATGTAGGATCCTTTGAAGGCAGGCCGCCCGACAACTCTCCCCCTTTTGATCAATCTGCAACAACTTCAAAGGCAAATAATGAAGACAATTTTGAAACAAAGGGCTCCATCAACTTTGAAATGAAATTACACAATGATCCTGAAGAAAATAAAGAAGGAGCAGTGATTGCAATGGAGAAGAGTGATATGAAATTACAATGTTCCATCCCGTCAAAATCTGGGAGTAATTACTTTGCTTCCTTTCAGGGAAATACTGGATTCATGAAACTGCGGGGTTTCGGAACAACAACTCTCTCGTTTGGTTATCTGGTTTGGGATGGTGCAGCTTTATTGTATGATTGGAACACAATGGATGGTTTGTCCAAGGTGAGAATAACAAGTACACGTACATGCAATTGGTTTATATTTCGTATGCTCATATCTTGGCACACCACATGGTGTCTGGTGTCTGGCTTATAATTAGAGAATCATGTTCTAATGTTATCTCCAAACGATGGATGTTTTCAATAGAGTTCGTTTGGCGCAAGCTACAAAAATGGAAAGTCAAAAACACAGGCAAAGTTACAGTACCCATCTTCAAAGAAAACAACAACAGAATCGACCGTATTATCACTTCAAAATAGCACCAACATATCAAATGTTATATCGAGCGAGGTAGAAGTCGGCATCGCATCTAATCCAAAGAAATTCTCTTCACTTTCTACCCTTCGCATGGGTTTCAAGACAATTCATGATGAAGCGTTGCCTCACATTCAAATTTACATTGATTATTTTCACAAACTACCATTGAAAGTGTGTTATCAACAACCGATCAATCTAGTAGAACAGTCATCCACCGAAATATCGTTTGCAGTGGGAAAGAATAGATTTGAAATCAAAGCACTTTTATCGCAAAGTTTGGATAAATTCAGTAAATTTAGTGTTGGCGTTGGACACTCTACGTGGGAGGGCCTTGCTTGGATCTTTCGTCTGGAGAAAGGTGACTTGACACTAAATATCCCGATTCAAATCACATCCTTTGCTACTACAGGATACAGCACTCTCGTCTACTCAATATCAACCGCGTACCTGAGCCTTCTCAGTGGTATAATCCATACTATTATGGGAGAGGTGCTAGAGAGAACTAGAAAGGTTGTGTCATCGGAAATGAAAAAAGAGGAGAAGCTCCTATTCGTTGGCAAGGCAAGGCAAGATGCCGAAAGTCAAATAATGTTGATGAAAAGAAAAGCTGATTTAAATCAACGATCAGAGGATGCCAAAGGTGGTCTATTGATAGAAAAAGCTACCTATAGTGTGGAAGGTGGCAATTGCCTCGATGTAATGATACCTTTACAGTTTTGGGTTGTGGATTCGCGATTGAACTTGGCTGCGAGTTCGTTTGGGGGTATGCTTGGGTTTTATGATATTCGGCAGAATCAGACATCAAGCGATAGTCCGAGCAGTCGCACTACTGGCGGTGGTGATAATTTGGGGCTGGTAGGTCTGTGGAACAGTCTCTTTGAGGATAGTTCAACTGAAGAAAAGGTGCCAATCTTGTACGTGAAATACAGGTTCAATGGCAAACTATTTGATTTGAACACAATGGATAACGAAGCATTAATTCTGCCGAGCCGTAGAGCAATTGAGGTGCAGGCCGGATAGCTGTAGTATTTAAGTTAAGTCATGGCGCTCTAAAGATTTAGTCCTTCTCGCACAGCTTTGATTCATGACGTTTTCCAAAATCAATATCTCTGGCGAGGCTTCTTCCACTCGCCTGGCAGTTGATTCTGCGTCTTCCATCCTGCAGACTTGTCGCCCTTATAACTCACGTCCTCTTCTTCTCTCTTGGCATTAGCGAAGACACTAGTAATGTCCTTGTCTGAAGCATTAACCAAAAAGTCGTCTTCTGAATCGTCTTCCTCTTGATTGTTTTGTTCAGGATTTTTGCTATTGCTGATTTCTCCGTCATCGTCTTTATCGCTGTCCGAACTACTATCACTATCCGAACTACTATCGCTATCCGAACTGCTGTCGCTATCACTGCTATCAGAGTCTGAGCTACCGCTTTCTCCAACTGTTGGGATATCGTCTATTGGAACATCACTCAAAGCAGTGACTTTGGAACTCTTTTTTTCTATAGGTTTTTCTTCTTCGTGGTCGCTGGATGGAGAGCTACTACTTTCATGTTTATTCGCAGAAACGTTTTTAGAGCATTTCGCCTTTGCAGCTACCGCTGCTACACTAGCTTCTTTCGTTGCAGATGACATCGTAACATCTTTTGCATCGTTGTTTCCGCTAGTAGTGTCCTCGACAATATTCTTCATATCGACATCAAATCCACTTGCTTCCAACACCTCCATATTCACCCAGGACTTCCGAGTATTAATGTTCCCACTCTTTACATTTTCTACAATCCTTTTCCTAATTTCCTTTTTCTTGTCATCATCTGGGGCTCTAACCCCATTGACGAAAAGTGAAGTGTATTTGGTATCATTCGGGTAATACGCGACATACAACTGATCCATGCAAATTTGCTCTAACTGCTTCTGATATTTTTCAACGTCCTCAAAATCAGCAGCAGCCTTGGCCTCGTCCAAATTCTTCTTTGCCTTCTTTTCCATTCTTGCCAATTTCTTCCTTTCAACAAACTTGATCTGATGATACTTTCCAGCATTCTTCTTCTCTTTCTCTTCATTCTCCCTATTTTTGATTGCAAGTTCTATGTTTGCAATTTCATTTAGGATATTGGAACGTTTTTCTTCATCCGTGATTTTGGGCAGGAGGCGGTTTTTGCTTCGAAGTTGGGTTTTGAGTGAGGGTGCTTTTGAGGCATTTTTAGATTTTCCTTTTCGCCAGGGTTTAAACTTTTTTGTAAGGCCAGGTCTTGAGGGTGCCATGATATATTGGTTAAAAGTACTTATGTCTTAGCTGCTTTTGTGTAGCTCAGTCTTCACTTGCTTGTGCTTGTTGATGTGTTGCGTAGAAGAAGGTAGAATACTCAAATCTGCTCTCTATCTGCACTTGCTTTTTGAATGAGTGGTTTAGTGGCGCTGGGGCTATCTATCTCTTCCCCCTCCCCTTCCTTCTTTTGTGTTGTTGTTTTCTGGATTTCAGTGTTGAAAATGTTAGCCTCACATTTCTAACAAATACGTCGAGGCACAAACAGTAGATATATTAATAGTATCAATAGCTAATACTACTTGTAGTGTACTACCAACTTATATTTCACAGGTATAAAAGAGATGCATGTGCGTGATTGTTACCAACTGTACCACTAAAAGTAGCTCGATTGAGGTAAAGATTGCACACTCAACACGGCTTTGGTCAGACGTCATTTTCAAACTGTTCTCCTTTCCGAATCGACAAAACTTTCCTTTGCTTCCTTTCAAGGTAAAGTGCAATTGCCTGCTTCCATTCCTCACGTGAAATGTTGCCATCGGAATTTGCATCGACAATAGATACTAATGCTGTTAGTCCTTCTCTCGACAGATTGATGCCTCCATTTTGAAGAGCTCTGCAAAATTCATCTCCGTCGAGTTCTCCACTTTCATCCACATCAGCAACTTCAAACATATTCATTAGGAAATCAAATGTAACGTCGCTCCCATTAGGACGATTCAAAGATAGTGTATCTAGAATATGATTCCAATCCCAAGGCTCCCACTGGGTTACAGTAACTGATTCAATTTCCAAATCATGAAGATCTCTTCGCAAAGCCTTCTCTATTTCATTCTGTCTGGCGAGGACCATTTCGTTTTCTTTCGTTTTAGTTGTGATCAACTCGAGCTCCTCTTTTTGGTCGCGGCTCAAAGAATCATCTTGCTTTGAATCCCAGAGATGTTCGTATCCGGCTGAGCGGTTCAGGACATACGGTTCAAGACGCAGCAACTCTTTTTGCTCGTTAACAGTTGGAACATGCACCCTGCATTGAGGATCACGCACATAAATATTGGAATGAACGATCGGATTTACACGATTACGGTTATGCCCTGTGCGATAATCTTCAATAGCAAGGCCCAGTTTAGACCCAAATTCTGTTTGGAGGCGGTCCGACAGAGACCATGCGTTCTTCGTCTCGATATAGATATGAAAGTGTAGGGGCATAGTTGCATCAGTAATCATCATTGGATTTGTATTCTTCAAATATTTTTCTTGAAGTCCATTGAAGTAATTGAGGGATTTGAGAAGAACGTATGGAGATGTGATTGCAGAAAGCAGAACTGCAAAAACTATAGATGCATACATCTTGGGGTCGATCACGTCCTTGTCAAGCGCAAAAGCTGCAATGATGAAATTTAGCTCTCCACGACATGTCATCGACAAACCAGTCGTCAAAAGATCACGCTTGTATGGATTGAAAGCATCGTTGCTTCCGCCAAAATTAGGAACGAAAAACGCAACCAAAAGCTTGATAAGAACGCAAGTCACCCAAAACAAAAGACCCAAAGTAAGGACTTCACGTTCAAAAAGCAATTTAACAGGCACCTGGAAGCCAATCGTAGCTGCGAAGAAAATTTTCAAAAGCCATTCCATGATGGAGTGGGTGCTTGAAACAAACTTTTCATGGGCACCTTCAACTAAAGAAAAAGTGAATCCGACAAGAAAGGCTCCAGCCAGATATGATGCTTTGGTATAGTACATCATGGGTAAATAACCCATGCACATCGCGAAAGCACCCACGAACATGGCGACATCGCGATGTTTCTTTGGGATCATCGGCAATATTTTTTGTTCGATCCAATCGGAGAGAAAGTAAATTGCAGCCAAACCGCACACGATTAGGAAGCCAAATGACGAGAGGAGAGGTGTGAAATATTCGATAAGCTTTGGATCGTCTTTGACTAACACTTGAAACATTGACAGCAATACCAATCCAATAATATCAGATAACACACATGCTGCCATAATCAATTGCCCAACTGGAGTATCTGACACATCGCCACTCGAAAGAGCACTCGATGCGACTCCTAAACTAGTCGGGGCAAAGGAAAAACCAACAGCAAGGGCACTCTTGAAATCAGCATCTTCGTCTACCAATAACACAACGGCGAAAGCGGCACAAATAGGGAGTAAGCATCCCACGACTGCGATGGACATTGCTCTTGTTCCAGTTTGGCGGAGTTGTTGCACATCAAGCTCGATACCAGCTTCTATAATTAGAAATATGAGCCCTATCTCTCCAATCAGAACAAGTGCCTCTGAATATGGCACATAATTAGCAAGAGGTGGACCAAGCTTATTGAATTTTATCGCACACGTACACATAGTAGGTCAGTGAATGAACGTAATTTGATTCAATTCAAAATACTTAGAATTTAGATACAAGGAGCTTACCAGAAATCCTGTGATGATCTCCCCAACCAAAGCAGGCATTCCAAGACTCTTGGTAACGAGCCCGGCTATATATATTGCAAAGAGAAATACCAAGATTCTATATATGTCCTCGTAATAGACATGCACAACGAACTCATAACCACTGTTGTAGTTGATGAGAGGAGGAAGAAGGCGTATCTTTAGTATATATGTAAAACAACGAGTACACGTACTGTAGTAGAGATTCTGATTTTGTTCTTGAGAAAGTTAGTCGCCGCATAATCCCACTTACCCTTCGCCACCACCTCCGAAGCAGGGTATTATCAAGGCAAGAAAGTGCAATAGCAACAGTTGCAGCATGATCCTTCAAGAATATTTTAACACTCCAAGTAAGCGAAGGTGCAATGACTGAAGTGTAATTACGGGTTACTACACACACTACACAGCACTGTTGATTGTGACAAAATGAAATCTTGCTGAAATATGTTGACGACGTCATCATATCAGCAGATAAGTGGTCATTATCCTTATGATAGAAACACACAATAAGACGTTTTTAGCCATTTGCGATTTTTGTCGCCGCGCGGACTTTCATTTTCCACCACTTTCTACTGGAGCATGATGAGAAAACGTCACGAATTATAAAGTGTGTTTATGGATTATCAAATTAAAATACTAAGTGTGATACTATGCGATGGTAATTTGAAATTAGGTGATTGATGGTTGGTTGCTTTGTTAGAGCATTAGAGAAGTCGTAATATTGCCAATATTTTTGGATAAAGTTTTCGCAGACACTGTAACTGTCACAATTTCTATGCCGCCGCCAAGGATAGAAATCTAGCGCGCACAGCGGGGGCTCGGCTCTACTACCCAAGCGATAGCCGATAGCGACCAGCTACTCGGCATAAGACCCCGGTTGTTGTTGTCCGTTCTAAAAAAACGGGCTTCTCATTCCGTTTACTACAAATATACCCCACATCCCACATTTATCAGTGTCAACAATGAACGGGAATGGGAAAGAACATAACAATATGCATAAAATTAAAGTTCCATCATGCATAAAAGACGGGTGGTTCTCAGAGATCGAGCCCATGTGGCCTGGGCAGAAACTTTCGTTGGCTTTAGAGGTGAGTTATTACTATAACATTCAACCGGTGATTTTGGAATTTGTATTCATAAACAAACACCAACAATATTTTTACCTTGCAGGGTTTTTCGACAGAATCTCTTCTGTACAATGAAAAATCTGAGTTTCAATCGATTCTCGTATTTCGGTCGGCTCAGCATGGAAATGTCCTGGCATTGGACGGTGTCATTCGTAAGTACACGTACTACCTATTACAGAGGTAATGCCCCTATTTTTGTCAACATTGCCACACCCTCATCAACATATTCTAATGGTGCGGTGATACACGTGATTTATACCCTTTTCCCAATCTCATCTGTCCATGACGTGTAGAACTTACTGAGAATGATGAGTTCGTATTTCAAGAAATGATTACCCACCTACCAATGATGGCACACCTAAATCCAAAAAACATTCTTATCATTGGCGGAGGAGACGGTGGCGTCCTACGCGAAGTATGTCGTCACAAATGCGTGCAATCCATCACCCTAGTCGAGATAGACCAAAAAGTAATTGAGGTAGCGAAAGAATTCTTCTCTGAAACGCTAGCTACCTCCTTTGACGATCCACGGGTGACCATTGTGAATCAAGACGCAGCAGAGTTTCTACGAGTACAGAATGAGAGTGATAGAAAAGGTTATGATGTGATTATTGCAGATAGTTCGGATCCTGTAGGACCAGCGGAATCATTGTTCGATCCTGCTTTTTACGAACAGATGCATGAGGCATTAGATGATGGAGGGATTATCTGCGCGCAGGGAGAATGTTTCTGGTCGCATCCAGAGTTGATTGAAAATATTGTCACTTGCTGTGCTGACATTTTTGATGCAGTGGAGTATTCATCGACGTATGTGCCGACCTTTCTTTGTGGACAGATTGGATTTATTTTAGCGGCAAAGGGGGATGAAGTCAATCTGAGAAAGCCAGCGAGAATAATGGATGACGAACTAAATAGCCAGATGCAATGGTATACACCAGAAATACATTCTGCTTCATTTGTATTGCCAAAATTTTTGGAAGAGAAACTTGCACCGTTGAGGCCATCGGTGGAATATCAAGATGAGGATGATGAACAAGAAAATGATTGTTTTCTTCAGCACTGTGTCGTATCGTGATAAGCTAATGAAATCATTTGACACTACTGCCTTATCGTTCTGCGAAAGATTGGTTACTATTACGAATTTACCAGCAGCAGTAGAACTTGTAGAGAAAACTGGGTTTCGGATTTGAGATTGTCTAATGATACTTTGAACTTGTCATGATAAATGATACGAGCATTGAGCGCATTGTCGCGCGATTTCCAGGAGTTCTTAGTTCAGTCACATCACTCAACACAGTTACATGTTAGATGTTACTCGTAGATAAGTTACAATTTGCAATCGCCCATCCATCACCCACCAATCACCCATCGCAAATCCGCATCAACAATCGATCAACTCTTTCTAGTTAAACCAGGGTGAACTCATCCTGTCATGACCAAGCGAAACATATTCCATTGCGAACAAAAATACACGGAACACAGATGATGAATGATGACACTTTTCCTCCACATTGGTGCCACACTTGCAGAAAAGATCTTCAAAGCAGAAAGAGCTTGGACGAACATGAATCCGGAAAACGGCACATGAAAAAACAACCTTATGTCCAGAAGAGACCGTTAAGAAGAATTGTTTCGGAATCTGAGCAACGGTGAATACCGTAATATCGTAGTTCTAACGGGAGCGGGGGTAAGCACAGCAGCAGGAGTCCCAGATTTTCGCAGTCCTGGCGGTCTATTTGATACTATCCGTAGCACATTCGGCAAGAGATTTCCATATGTATACGATACTCCCGAAATAATACTCTCTCGGGATTTTGTGCTTATGCATCCATTCATATATCAGGATGAGGTGTTGCCTTTACTAGAACACATTGGAAAATCTGTCGATGCTCAACCGACCGATACTCATCGATTTTGTGCCTGGCTCAATCACCAGGGATGGTTGCGGCGTGTCTATACACAAAATGTAGACGGACTTCATCTCCATCCCAGTCTAGATATTGATGAAAAGTTAGTCGTAGAGTGCCATGGATCAGTGCGTGGAGGTGATATCGTTTTGTATGGAGATGATTTGCCCAAACGATTTTACAATTGCTGCGATGAAGATTTCCCTCAAAATATTCGGGATGGTGTATCACGCTCATGTCCCGCAGATTTATTATTGGTATTTGGAACCTCTCTCAAAGTTCTTCCTTTTAGTGCTGTTCCAAATTTGGCACCGAAAGGATGCGTTCGAGTTCTGATCAACCGTTCTCTTGAGGACTGTATAAATCAAAGATCCCCACAATGCTCCCGAGAGGAAGTATACTCAAATGCTGGTTGGTTACAATCGCCATCGAGATTGCGGGTTGGTTCAAGAAAGTTTGTGACGGCAAGGAATCTTTGGACAGGGAGAGAGGGGAATAAACGATGGAGACAGTTATTAGTTGAAGGAGACTGTGATTATTTTATTCGACGCTTCCTCTCTACTACACGTACCTCCATCCATCCATGGAAGCAAAAGGGAACGACTTTGAAATAAATGAAACTGCCGGACAATATCAAACTACACTGTACATGTACGTGTTAAATGAAATTGTCTTCAGTCGCCTTGAACTTACCTGTGGAAGAAACACACACATCGAAGCGTTTTGCCTTCTTCATTACCACGACACGCACAGTCAGTCAGTCCATTCGCAAAAAATAATAACAAAGAGTCTTCCTCATTCAAAGTTAAAGATTTGTTCCTTCTAGCTCTGCCTCTATGGAGCCTATTTCCGATCAAGTGTTGTGCTCAGCTCACACGAGTGAAGCTCATCCGTATCAGTCTGTCTTTGTCAAGGCGAGAAGATAGAGAAGTCACATCCACCTTGATGTCTCGAGAAAATAAAAGTGAGTGACACAATGATGCCAGCTGTTTCAATTGTCCATTCTCGCTTGGTTTGCTTCAATGTGGAAGCTGTCTCTCAAAAATAACCTTTATGCCCCTTTCATGCACGAAGTAGAATAAAAAATCGTCAAGACCAAGCCCTGCCAATGTTCAAACCTCATTACGAAGCGCTGAGAGTGAGAGGAATCAAGCTCCAGCTCCAGCTCCTAAGAGCAGTAAAACTAAGAGTACACTAGTAAATCTCCAGCTCACAAGAACAGTAGAAATGAGAGTAGTAAAGCTCCAGCTCCCAAGGGCACTAAAGCTCTTGTACCCAATTGTGGTACATAGAGACGATGCTCACATTCCCGACCATGCTCACATTGATGTCAAGTATTTCCGGGTTGACATGGTTCTTGAGGAATTGCCAGACTTTACAAATTTAACCGAATACAAACTTGGCTCTATCTTTACAATTAACTTTCCAACTTCTGGACAACATGATTATGGTGGTGCAGTCTTTGAAGGGCTCAGGTAATTGGATTATTTTATCTTGAAAGTGATGACGGTTCCAATTTGATGACTGACGGTGAACTTATCATTGATAACGATGGGATTCACTCGCTCTTGGAGAAGAAAGGTACCATTTATATGGGCTAGATCTGGACAATCGGAGCTCGCTGATGTAGTACCTGTGAACAATTGCAATAGCGTTGACAATTGCTGCAGTGGAGGGTTTGGATCTTCCGAGATGGAGGATATAAATTTCACCGACTGGTTTTCGTCAACGCCTTCTCTGTCGCCAACAATGTCACTGGTCCATGAAGTTCTCCCAGCTATTCACAGGCTCTATCAAGATCGCCTTCGCCTTCTCAAGATGCACAAGCACTGATTGAAAAAGATGGAGAGGGACGTCGCCGCTTTCCCGGCGAACTTCCAGAAGGTAATTTTACATATCAGAATGCTCCCGATTGCTCAGCAGCAGATAATGGCGCACCTTCGAAGACATTTCAGATGCCCTTCCTGAAGACAGCTTATTCACCGAGGCAATTCCATTTGCTGACGGGAATGGAAATGGGTTTGTAGATATTATTGTTGGAAATCTTGGCCACAGCCCAACTTTGAAGAAATGGATAATGCCGTCCATAGTGATTCCTTGTATACTGACGATGTTGCTGACGTGGACGCTGATAGATGAATCGATCTTAAAATTGGAAATCATGGCGAGCCAAACCAATTGCTAATGAACACAGGGAACCATAATCTTATGCAAGTGGAAGGTGCCCTTCCTCAAGATAGCACATATACAGAGGCAATTGCAGTTGCTGGTGTTGATGGGGATGGCCGGGTGGATTTGATTCTTGAAAACTATGAACAGGGAGATCAACTTCTGAGAAACGCAGGTAATGGAGCGTTTAAGGAAGTCCGTGGTGCCCTTACTGTAAGTGGCTTGAAGAAAAAATACATGGACAATCGCAGTTGGTGACGTTGATGGCGACGGTCGAGTTGACATAGTCAGCGGTAACCTTGAAGAGCCGAACCTTCTCCTGTGGAATAAACAGGGTGGGATTTTTGAGGATATTACCGGTGCTCTTCCGAATGCAGTCTTGAGTACGCGAGTCATTGCAGTTGCTGACATGAATCAAGACGGTTGGGTGGACATTATTGTTGGAAATGGTGTCAACGACTCTAACCAACTCTTTCTTAACAATGGGGGTGGAACGTTTTATGAAGTTTCACCGAGTCCTTTTCCTGAGGGTAGATATAGCACCGAGGCGATCGCAGTTGCTGACATTTCGGGAGATGGCAAATTTGATGTTTTGGTTGGAAATGATTTTGGCCAACAGAACCAATTTCAAATTGCTTTTTAACAATATCAGCGAGACCGGCACATTTCAGGAATATGATGGTATAACAATAGCAGAATCGATATCATTCTTGGTAAGGGAATAAATCAGACAAACTAATTGCTGCGAAATGAGGGGGGAAATCACGGTACACGTACCTGTAATTTTGTTGCAGTTCCTGGCGTTTTTAATTCTACTCTTCACTTCGACACAAATGCAGTCGCTGTTGCAGACATGAATGGGGATGGTCTAATGGACACAATTTTGGGAAACTACAAAGAGCGAAATCTGCTCTTCCATTGAACAGTCTTCTTATGCGTTGCCTGACAACAACAAGCCAACATCTGCGATTACAGTCGCCGATATTAATGGGGACGGATTAGTCAATTTGATCGTCGGAAATGATGGGGAGCCCAACCAATTACTATTGAATATGGGGAATGCAGTCTTTCAGGAAGTTCCGGATGCTATCCCCGGTGACAATTTGAACACAGTGACAGTTGTAGCAGCTGATATCGACAATGATGGTTATATTGATTTGATCGTTGGAAACCGTGGTGCACCGAATCAAGTAATGTTATTTATTCCTTGTCCAAATGGTGGTGCTCGTCTCCATGGGGCGAGTTGATGTTTCCGTTGCCCAAAGTATGTAATAATCAAGAACAACAAGCAACAAGGTTGTAAAGTACCTTGGGTACAGTACCAGGGGCAAGAGGTAACAGGTTCCGCAACTTACTCAACCTGTCTACTAACTTGTGTATCATGCCAGGACCATACACTCAGCATAGTATCCTACCAGCCAGCGTTACCGTTCGAATTATAGCGAATGATTAAGAGATCAAAACAACAATCACAGCTCTCTTCATTCTTTTCCATCTAATCAAACTCAAAACCCCAAAACAAAGAACTAATGCCATCGCCAATGTCAATACCAATGACATCTCCAACGAACTGGCAGAGTTCCTCGCATCCAAATTAAGAGTAGACTCTGACTCTACAAGAATATTTGCATGCAAGCCGCAATACATTACAAACAAACGATGGTAAATCCTGGATCATACACGTGAAACAATGGATGCCATCACTCTCGTTACCAACGACCACCTTTCAAGAGGAATGGGACTTGCATCCCAAGGACCACGCAACAAAATCAAAATATTTAATAAATTACTGGAGGAAAAACGATGGTCGCAATCCTGGAGTAAATCCATAAACTACAGCGGTATCGTGCACTCGGCTAGAAACATCCAGGAGAACACTATCGTGCCTCTCCTCCTTGACCGTTCAGATCGATGCAAATGCAAATACATGTACAATGCCTTTCTGCAGAATTGGTTCGAGGTCGAGGATAGCATGGGACTGCACACGGATGACGAATCCTATCTCCATCCCCGTGCGCCTATATTCAGTCTATCCTGGGGAGGGACGCGTCGTTTCCTCTTGCGAAAAAAGGCGACTGCGAATGGGAGCGATTCACAAAAAGACAAAGGGTCGGATAAGATTGAATGGTTGGAGGATGGGGATTTGTTGGTCATGTGCGGTACAACACAGGAGACGCACAAGCATGAAGTTCCAAAAGTGAGGGTGAAGGATCCATTGATGTCCAGGAGGATTAATTGGACCGTGAGGGCTTTTAAATGAATGTTGTTGAGACGTTGCTGAGACTAGTTGTGTGAAGTTGATGTTTTTAGTATAAGGGTTGTATTCTTTCAATTCATTAAAAAGATGAGATTTTATCGTCTGATCAATTACATACTAAAGTGCCAAGCTGTTTCGTTGCAGAATGAACGAAACTGTGTCGGCATTCTTGACTCAGATAAGTATCTGGCAAGGAATCTTCCAACCATAAGCGGCTTCAGTTCAATACGAGTACATGAATTGTAACGCTCAGAACGACTTTTTTAATAGCATAGCGAGTCGTTCTCGCACCGGTCATGCGTCATGCATCATGCTAGCATTGCCTTAATCTCATCCTCTGAAAGTTCAAGCACTTCCTTGGGAACCATTGCAGAATGAGCGAACTGAGTAATTATGATCGGAGAATGTTCGATTGTTTGAAATTCAATTATTTGAAATTCAAAAATGGTTTTTTATAAATACAAAATATAAATACTGTAGTCTACAGTACCTTCCAGAAGGGGATACAGTAATCGTTCAAGGTAGGACCCTACACACATCCTTTTTTTTGCTCGCTTGCTGAACTCTCAACGCTTCCTTCAAAAGCATCCGACGACGCGGCGACCCCGCACATCAATCACTCCTCTCATCATCTCTCTCATTTTCGACAATAAACAAATCACATTCGAACGAAGTTGTTTTTGCCTTGTGTACCCACGTAGAAGCAATCACAAAGCTTTGTGGAACCTTGCAGCACTTATCCCAGTTTTCGAACCACTAATCTTTCTCAATACTACGTGTACGTTCGAACGTGTACAACAATTGATTCTTAAAAATGAGCGAAGACTCTAATGACAACAACAACGACAATGATGCCGTAGCATCGGTGTCTAAAGATGCATACATCAACCCTTATGGAGTTTTGAACATTGCACCAAGCGCAAAAATCGATGAAATACAAAAATCATATAAAACGCTTTCAAGATCGTTTCATCCAGACAAGCAGCCTCCAGGAAATAATCGAGATATTGCCCAGCAGTACTTTGTTCAGTTCAAGTATAGCTATGATATACTCATTGATCCCGTTCTGCGATTATCATATGACAATCATGGCATGGAAGGAGTCGCATTTCTTTTCAAAAATACCAAGATTTATAAGGAAGTGGAAGATTTACTTGCACAAGTTGACGAAGGCGATAAAGAGGCCACGAACAGTGTTATCAATCGGGCAAAAGAAGTTTTATCAGAGGCAATGCAATATCACACATTTCACACAAGAACTCGATTTCACAAACCTTCGACTTCTGCAGGAATCACGGTGAAATGTAACTCTACTCATTCAACTTTCTTAGGTGAAGGCATTGAAGATAATTTTTTGGAGGTGGAAGAAACAATGATAAATATGTCCGTCACGAAATCACCCAGTGCCAAGACGAGTCTATCTTTTGGTGGTCATGGATCCATCGCTAATGGAGTAGGATCTTCGGGCACTCAATTATCAATCAACTATGAACTTACACAGGGGACAGACGTAAATATCGATCTTGATGTGGGTGCTACACCAGATCATACAAAGGTAACGTTCGGTACATCACGAGTCATGTCGAATCGGACCTATATCGCTGCGAATATCACTGCATCTGCGTCGGAAGCCATGCCCCCAGGACTGTCTTTCACGTCTCACAGATCTATGATGGAGAACAAAATATCAGGGACATGGGTAATGGGTCTTGCTCTGCCCAAGTTTCAATTACAGTATGGACTACTCTCATTTACTTCGAATTATCCAGATCAACCCAAATTCACGGCCAAATTTAATGTAGGAATGAATTACACACCCATCCAACTCATTGCCGAGAAAGATTTTGACGAGGAGCAAAACCACACTGGGAAAATTTCCTGGGGATGGGGACCGAATGGCATTGATATGAAGGCAATATCCTCACGCTGTCTCTCCAAATATTGCAAGATCACTATAGGTTTGCATCATCTTTCATCAAAAGGTTTAACATGGTTGTTCACATTAAAACGCGGTTCGATTCAATTCTCTGTACCTATTATGATAACAACAGTAATGAGCCCTGCATATGCTGTAAAAAGTATGTACATGACTTTATTTCTGGGCATGGTCGATGCATCTTTGGGTGACTTTGTTAGAAAAGAGGTGAACGAAGCAATAGTGAAAACTAAATCTCCAGAAAATAGGGCTTTGAGAAGGGAAGAAATATTGTTAGAGCGGGAAAAGGTTAAGAGAGATGCCTCGCAACAGATGGGTTTGATGGAGAAGCCTGCGGAAGCCAAGAGACAGCAAGAGGAAGAGAAAGGAGGATTGGTTATTCTCCATGCTGTGTATGGGGTGACTGGAGGTGATTCTATCGATGTCACAACAGCATTAATGTTCTGGGTAGTAAAGGGTCGTCTTCAATTGCCATCAACTACAAAGAGTAGCATGCTTGGATTTTACGATGTGAGGCATGAAGCGCCTCTAGCGATTGAGAGTGGGTACGTCAATGCATGCTGGAAACTTTGGGAAAAACTATGGTACGATGAAAAGAAGGAATCCGCCGTTCCTTTCGAAATCCCCAGTTTGAGCATTCGTTATCGATGGCAAGGGAATCTCTACGAAATTACAGTGGCAGATAATGAAGCCTTATCGCTTCCTACTCCAAATGCAATGCAACTAGGAGGTGTTGGCGTACTGTAGGTTATAGAGGGTCTTTTAAGATTATCATAATTATTCGAAGTAGAAAACGTGTATGATGCAACGCAATTCTCAATCGCCCAATGAAGTATCGTGTTAGGTCTGCCTCTTATTAATCTACTTGCATACCTTAATCTTCCCTGCTTTGATCATTGGCACAATCTGGTCAGAATAAGCAATGCCAACCGAGTGCAAATTTTGCTCCCTTATCTGGACTACGCCAAAGTCTGCAACCAAGAGGCAAACCTTGAAACCTCAACTGCAAGGCGTCTTCAACATCACGAGCATTGATCTTGAT
>Ga0115005_10001236_pt1 | contig 20122 bp, 20 predicted proteins | sample ArcOceMetagenome_FD_87163 | JGI IMG/M metagenome (GOLD analysis project Ga0115005, IMG submission 87163) | Marine eukaryotic phytoplankton communities from Arctic Ocean - Arctic Ocean - Greenland ARC118M Metagenome | ecosystem: Environmental > Aquatic > Marine > Oceanic | place: Arctic Ocean... | reverse complement strand
TGAAGCCTTCAGCGCGCTTGATCCACTGATTCGAACCGAAATGCAAGATGAGCTGTTGCGCCTGCAAGCGGAAGACAAGCGTACTATTGTGTTTATCTCTCACGATTTAGACGAAGCCGTACGCATCGGTGATCGCATCGCCATCATGCAAGGGGGCTAGGTGGTGCAAGTGGGCTCCCCAGTCGACATCATTAATAGCCCGGTCAATGAGTACGTGCGTTCATTCTTCCGCGGTGTGGACGTCAGCACAGTATTAAGTGCAAAAGATGTGGCCCGTCGTACTCAACAAACCCTGATTAAGAAAACCTCTGACACAGGCATCAGCACCAGTCTGCAGTTACTCAAAGATAACGACCGCGATTTTGGTTACGTGGTGGATGCCAGTAATCAGTTTATTGGTGTGGTCTCCACTGACTCGCTCAAACAAGCGAAGCAACAAGGTCATGCCATGGAAGCCGCCATTCTTAAAAAACCCCAAACCATTCTGGCTGACACGCCACTGGGTGAATTAATTTCTGATGTGGCCCAAGCCCCTTGTTCCCCCCCTGTGGTCAATGAGCAAGGCAAGTTTTTAGGGGTCATCAGTAAGACCGTGTTACTGGAAGCGCTGGATCGTCAAACAGGAGAAACTCTATGAGCCAAGATAACCCATGGGGTACTCAAGATAATAATGACTCCGCCTACCTTGCGGATAAATCCAATGAGATCGCGCCCAGTTTTGATTGGAGTGAGCCGTTCAGAGTAGACGGCGGCATCATCCCGTTTAATGACATGGTCGATTCAACACTGGATGCTGTGGTGCCGTTTTTACGCCCGGTTTTTCAGGCCCTATCTCAGCCTATTGGCTGGATTCTAAATTCCATTGAAGCCTTTTTATTATGGGTACCAGCGCCCTTTATTATCGTGGCACTGGCATTACTGGCGTGGAAATTATCGACTCGCAATATCGCCATCGGTACCTTCTTAGGTTTACTTAGTATTGGGTTAATTGGCGCATGGGATGACGCCATGATCACCCTTTCATTAGTGATTACCTCGCTGTTCTTTTGCGTGGCCATTGGTTTGCCCATGGGGATCTGGCTGTCACGCTCGGATAAAGCGGTTTCGGTTGTGCGACCCATTTTAGATGCCATGCAAACCACCCCCGCATTTGTGTATTTGATTCCCATCGTCATGCTATTTAGCCCAGGCAAAGTAGCAGGGGTTATTGTGACGATTATTTTTGCGGTGCCGCCAATGATTCGTTTAACCAATTTAGGCATTCGCCAAGTCCCTGCGGATTTAATCGAAGCCGCTAAAGCATTTGGCACCAATCCAAAACAGTTGCTGTTCAAGGTGCAATTGCCCCTTGCCCTGCCCACCATCATGGCGGGGGTGAATCAAACCTTAATGCTTGCGCTTTCAATGGTGGTCATCGCCTCCATGATCGCGGTACCGGGTCTGGGTCTTATGGTCTTACAAGGGATCGGGCGCAACGACATTGGCATCGCCGCCGTAGGTGGTTTAGGCATTGTGGTGTTAGCGATTATTTTAGATCGCATCACTCAACATATTGGCCGCGGCAAAAAATAACACTAATCACATTCAACCACACAGGAGTGAACCCATGAGAATGCTTAAAGCATTGTTAACGTTACCCATTTTAACCACCGCGCTATTAGCAGGCTGCTCAGACAGTGCGGATACTTCAACGGCCAGCGCCGATAAACCTGGCACGGGTGTGAGCGTGAAAAGTTTTCACAGCCCAATTGCTGAAGAAAAGTTCCAAACTCTGATTATCAACCGCGCATTAGAAGAACTGGGCTACGACACCCAGCCTATTTTAGAAGTGGAATATAACGCTGGTTACACCGCCATTGCACAAAATGATATTCAATGGGGTGCGGTTAGTTGGGACCCTTTGCATAATGATATGTTTAAAAATTCTGGTGGCGGCGACACCATCATTAAACTGGGCCAATACATCACTGGCGCAGCGCAGGGCTATTTAATGGATAAAGCCACCGCGGAAAAGTACAAGATCGACACCATTGATGATTTAAAAGATCCGAAACTGGCTAAGTTATTTGATGCAACCGGTGACGGCAAAGCCGACCTAACGGGCTGCCAGCCAGGCTGGGGCTGTGAAGGCGTGATCAATCATCAGCTTGATGCTTTTGGTCTGCGCGATACCGTGAATCATGTGCAAGGCAGTTATGCCGCCATCATCTCTGACACCATTGCCCGCTATAAAGCTGGCCAGCCAATTGTGTATTACACTTGGGCGCCTTACTGGGTATCCGGTGTATTGGTGCCCAATGAAGATGTGGTTTGGCTACAAGTACCGCGCTCTGAGCATCCACTGGGTACCGACACCCAATTACCAAATGGTGATAACTATGGCTTTAACGTCAACAGCGAACGTATTGTAGTCAATAAAGCCTTTGCCGATGCCAACCCAGCTGCGAAAAAGCTATTTGAAGTGGCCAAGCTCGATATCAACGCCATCTCTGCTCAAAACAAACTGATCTCAGAAGGTGAAAACACATCCGCGGACATTGAGCGTCACACGACCAATTGGATTGCGAACAACCGCGAACTGTTTGATTCATGGTTAGCCGCTGCTAGACAAGCCGCCCTGTAATCAATGGCAACATACATTGAATTCAAGGAGCCGTAAGGCTCCTTTTTTTATGCATGACGCGGTATGATTTCAAAAATAATCCGAGACTCATAACATGGATGTTATCTGGCTAAATCTGTTTAGCACATCATCAATACAGTATTGGCTGGATATTTTTGCCATCTGTGGCGCCTGCCTTTTCTTAGATGCATTCATCATGTCCTTGCTCAAAGGCAAACATCGGGCTGAACGCAGCCATTACCTGTTAAGCATCATATCGGTTGTGTGTTACGTGGCATTGTTTCCACTGGACAGTGAGATTTTTCGTCACTATTGGATGCAAATTCTACTGGGGCTGTACCTGTATGATTTATGCATCATTGCTCGTGACTGGCGGCAACTTAAACCCAGCTATCGTACTTTTTATTCGGTTCACCATGGGGTCAGCTTAGGCTTATTTGTCATCTGGCATTTAAGTTTTGTGCCCTTTACCGATGCCATGGCCATTGGCGCATTACTTTGGGTAAGCAGTGATGTGTGGCGCTGGGCCGAACAGTTTTGGCGCTTAAGCGGCAAACACAGTTCAAATACATTACGCGATGGTGTTTATTATTTAGAGCGAGGACATCGAGTGTTTTCGTACGGTTTGTATTTATGGATACTGGATTTTGAATTCAAACACACCTCAGAAATCGTGTTATTCGCAAGTGGCATTTTAATGGACATCATTGACACCTATTTTCAACGACAAGCCAGGCGCGTGCATAAGATCAAACAAGCCCTGTCGCAACCTTCAGAGAAGATCCATCACGAAAGCCAAAAAGAAAAAGCCGCTTAGCGGTTAATCTTGATACCACATAGACAGAGCCACTTGCTCCATGGCATACCACTGATCCCCTTGCGGCTTCCATTGGTCATAATTACGCGTTGCGGCCAGTAAAAAATCCATCAAACCCAAATGCTGCCTTAATACCCGTGCATGACGATGAGGCACCGTAGGGTGAAACAAACCACTAAAACTTAACAATTGTATGGGGCGTTTTTTTACCCAGTTCCAAGAACCCATCTCTAAGGTTATGGGCAATAACGTTCGCCCCTGTTCTTGGCATTGTCGATGAAAATAATCCCATACATCACCATGACTTAAATACGCGGTGGATTGCGGCTCAAATAAATAATTATGGTTAGGGTAATTGCGTTCCCATAAAATCTTCAAAGCCATATACACGGGCACATCACTAATGGGCTGGCGGCGAAACGCATAGGGAATCCACAACTGGTCTTTAAAACCAAAGCCGCTATGAATATCCAAGGCAATCACCGGTTTATCTTTTGAGGTAATTCGCTCGATCACTTGCTCAAGCACGGCAAATTCCGTTTGAACGGCCCCGCCTTGCTTGCCACGATACCAAGGTAGCTTTTTGCTAAAGCGTTGCCCGCCTAATAAAAATGGCACAGGGTCTTCGGCTTCAATGGGTGCGTGACGATTAATATCAATACCATTGGCATTGGCGCGCGTATTCAAATACATGCCAGCGGGGTTGACCATGGGTAAAATCACCAGCGCCACATCGGTTTCAAATTGGCTACGCCAAAGACCATCCCAACGATAACGCTGTAATAACGATTGCAACCACGCTAATAAGGCTTGTGTGCCAATGCGCTCAACGCCATGAATGGCGGCACTAATAAAGAAAGTCGTCTGACTGGTTTGCGGGCTACCTATGGTCAGCATAGGGATAGGCAGTTGAATATTATTAACAGGGATTTCAGCTAACAGCTCGACCTCAATCACGTCTTGGTTTTGGCTGATGATCTTATCTAGCTCAAGGTATTCAGGCACATAAGTTTTAAGCTGGCCTTTATGACACTGCACAAATTCATGCAATAACTGCCCATCACTAAGTGTGGATTCAAGGTCGTTGGTTAGAGCAAATTGAGAGACAAACCCGAGTCTGTTGGTGTGGTCTTCAGCCGAGGGATTGGGCGTCACATTGACATCCATTTGGTTGTTCCTACACATCATGGTTAGGCCAATTGCTCAGCTAACCTCATACAAAAAGTGTAGCCAATACTAAAGCAGGCCAGTGGACATGTCCTGCCTGTCATAAAAATTTCACAAAGCAGGATTTAGCGCCTCAAACTGTTATCATGCCTCTCATTATTCATTAATCATCGAATCCATCATGACCAATATTGCTGTGTTTGTGGATGTGCAAAATATCTATTACACCACCCGCGACATGTATAAACGCTCATTCAACTACAAAAAACTATGGGCCGACTTAAGCGAACAAGGCACCATCACACACGCTTATGCCTATGCCATTGACCGCGGCATTGATAGCCAAATTAAATTTCAAGATGCACTGCGCAGTATCGGCTTTGAGGTAAAACTTAAACCTTTTATTCAACGCCGTGATGGCAGCGCAAAAGGCGACTGGGATGTGGGCATCACCATTGATGTCATGGAAGCGTCCCCAGAAGTGGATCAAGTGGTATTATTAAGTGGCGATGGGGATTTTGCCATCTTGCTCGAAAAAATCCGCAATAAATATAAAGTCAAAACCAAGGTCTATGGCGTGGAGTTCTTAACCGCCAATGGCTTGATTCAAAGCTGCGATGAATTTGTGAATATAGAAAAAGACATGCTGCTTTAACCCTTTAAATAACCAATCCGTCTAAAACGCCCCTTAAGACATAATACGCCACGCCGATAACTAATCCATCGGCAAAGGTGCTTTTATGAAAATCACTTCCTCCAATTTGGTCATGAACCAAAACACACAAAAACAACAAACCGCTGCAAGAGCCATAGAGTCCAGCGTCACCGTTGGCAATGCCTCATCCAGTGGTTTAACGGCTTCTATAAAACAATCTCAACTTAATGAAGCATTAAGCTTAATTAGCAGTAACAGCATGAGTTTGATCAAAGATGCTGATGGCAACTTTCAGCTTGCACAAAGCACCTATGCCATTGAAGCCATTACTCGACTCGCCCTTGAAGAAGAGATCACCGTGCGCGCAGTCACCGCCACTGGGCAAAATAATCCGTCAAATACAAACGCGGTAGGTATCACCATTAACCGTGTGTTTGCGTTTGAATCTAATACAGATATTCAAATGAACACCCTTGGCAGTGTCACCACAGAAGACGGCCGTGAAATTGATTTTTTATTAGAGCTTAATTATCAGCGTGACATGCAGGTTACTCAAACCAGTCAGTTCAACGGCAACCGTAATTTAATCGACCCACTGGTGATTAATTTAACCGGTGGCCCCGCTGAATTAAGTGACCGCTATTTTGAGTTTGATTTAGACGGTGATGGTCATAACGAAAACCTACATCAAACCGCAGCCGGTACCGGTTTTTTAGTCTTTGATAAAAACGAAAACGGGATGATCGATGACGGCAGTGAAATGTTTGGCCCCCAAACCGGTTATGGTTTTGCAGAGTTAAGTGCATACGATGAAGATGGCAACGGATGGATCGATGAAAACGACAGTATTTTTGCGCAACTTGCTTTCATGGATTTCAACGAAAGTGGCGAGCAACAATTACAAGACCTAAGCACAGTTGGTTTAGGGGCTATTGCACTGAAATCCATGGCCATGGATTTTGACCTTTATGACAGCCAAGGGAATTTTCAAGCGCAAGTGGCGCGCAGCGGTGTGGCACTAATGGAAAGTGGCGCCGCGGTGAGCATTCAAGAAATCTATTACCCTGGGCAAGCATTTGGACAAGGACGGTTAGAGCGCACCACTCAAATCGATAATGAAAATAACGGCACACTGGCACAAAATACTTCGCCATTAACTCAGTTTCAATTTAACAATGCCATCGTCAATGGCCGCGACGAAGAAACCCATGTGACACTTGAGTTGCCAACATATTCTAATAGAGTGGCATTTGATACTTATCAGGCAATTGACTTTAGTACCGCCCCAATTACCTCCCATAACCATGATAACGTTCGCGAAGACGTGGATTTATCGATCAAAAATCAAGAAAATTCCACTATTCGCCTTACCTCTAATCAGCCAAACACAGGGTCAATCGATGAAGCCGAAAAACGTGCATCCATTCAAAGTTATTTTCAAAATAAAATTTCTAACGAGTTCGATTTTTCAACACCGAACTATTCGGCATCTAACCTTAACTTGAATCGAGATAATACTAATGACTTAGCACAACCCTCAGCGAATAAAGAAATCCCATCCCTATTCAAAAATGAAAACTCTGAAGATAAAAAATTAGAAGATTTTAAATTACTGGTTGAAAATTTAAAGTTGATTCGTGAGCGCCAGATTAAAATGCAAGAAAAACTGGATATTTACCAGAAAATTGATCAATTAAAGCCTTTTGAATAAAAAAGGCGAACATTCATGTTCGCCTTAACATTAGGTATTTGATCTATTTCGGGTATTAAATACTCATGATGTTCTTACGGTAATACTGCATCTCTTCAATGCTCTCACGAATATCATCCAACGCTTGATGGGAGCCCTTTTTGGTTAAGCCCGTCAGCTTTTCCGGCGCCCAACGGCGGGCCAATTCTTTTAACGTACTCACATCGATATTGCGATAATGGAAGAAATCCTCAAGCTCTGGCATGTATTTGTTCAAGAAGCGACGATCTTGATGCACGCTATTGCCACACATAGGGCTGACACCCTTACCAATATATTGCTGTAAGAACGCGATGGTTTGTTTCACCGCTTCGGCCTCGTCAATCTTGCTGTCTTTCACGCGCTGAACCAAACCTGAATTGCCATGGGTTTTGGTGTTCCAGTCATCCATGTTATCAATGATGCTGTCTGGCTGGTGAATAGCCAATACGGGGCCTTCCGCTAGGACGTTTAAATCACCGTCCGTCACTATGGTGGCAATCTCAATGATCACATCCGTGGCAGGTTCTAGGCCAGTCATTTCCAGGTCAATCCAAATCAGGTTATGCTTATTTTCCATCTTGTATCCTTATTTGCCTTGAACACTGCTTTAAGCGGCAAAGCACTATATAATTCATTAAAGCCCAATTTGAACACATATCTATGTCAAAACGAAAGCTCAGTAAACATCAGGCTTGGCGAATCAATAAAATTCAGCAAGAACGCAGCGAGCGCGCCAATAAGAAAGAAGAGCAAATACACGATGAACTAGAAGGGGGCGACCTTGGCCCTGAGCAGTCTGGTCAAGTCATTGCTCACTTTGGCACCCAGGTATTAATCGAAGGGGACGATGGCGAGCAAAAGCGTTGTCACATGCGTGCCAATCTAGGTGGCCTTGTGACTGGCGACTCGGTGGTTTGGCGTATCGGTAAAGACGAACATGGCGTAGTGGTCGCGCGCAACGAGCGTGAATCCGAATTATGCCGCCCTAATATGTATGGTGAACTTAAAAGCGTCGCCGCCAATATCGACTACATGATTATCGTAGTGGCCCCTGAACCCTATGCTCACCGCAACCTCATTGACCGCTACCTAGTGGCCGCTGAAATGAGCGGGATTGAGCCCGTATTGTGCCTAAACAAAATTGACCTAATTGACAGCGAAAACCAAGAGCACTTTTTACACCTTGTGCACGACTACCAAGAAATCGGCTACCGCTTCATGCATGCCAGCACCAAGACTGAACATGGCCTTGAGGATCTCAAAGATTTCTTAAAAGATCGCATCAGTGTGTTTGTGGGGCAAAGTGGCGTGGGTAAATCCAGCATCATCTCCACCTTGTTACCTGACGAAGACATTCGTGTGGGGGCCTTAAGCGAACAAAGCCGCAAAGGTAAACACACCACCACCACCGCCACATTGTTCCATTTCCCAAGCGGCGGTGACTTAATCGATAGCCCTGGGATTCGTGAGTTTGGCCTGTGGCACATGGAAGAACATGAGATTCTTGAGGGCTTTGTGGAATTCAAACCCTTTATTGGCACCTGCAAGTTCCGTGACTGTAAACATAATGCAGAGCCGGGTTGTGCCATCAAAAAAGCCCTAGAAGATGGCCACATCAGTGAGCGCCGCTATGACAGCTACCAGCAGATCATTAATAGCCTGCTTGATGTGGCCATGCGCCCGCATTCCTAAATTTCTGCTCGATCCGTGCAATTTTGACATTTAAGGCCATACTTATCTCATCCACTTAAGTATGGTTTTTCATGCACCTCTTTATGTACACCAGCGACTATACTGGGCAGACACCTGACATTCCTAAGGACTTCAGCCATATATTGGTTGAAGCCCGTTTAAATAACCCTGCGCAAGGCATTAGTGGTGTTTTGTTTTTCGATCAAGGGAAGTTCATACAGGTTCTTGAGGGGGAAAAAGACACCTTGGATGCGTTAGTCGCCAAAATCAAATTGGACCCGAGGCACACCAATTTTAAGGAGTTAATCGACCAGCCCATTCAAAAACGAGAATTAGCTGACTGGAATATGAAAGCGTTTAATTTCTCCAGCCATACCGATAAGAACTGGGCGCTACTGGATCAACTCAGAGATGCGTATTTGGACAACTTCAAAGTCTCATCTGTGCAAATTATCGCTTGGCTGAAGAAGTTCATTGAAGAACACCAACGCTTTAAACGATTAGAGAAATAAAAAAGGAGCCGAAGCTCCTTTTTTATTTCAACACGTTCTCACTAAATTAAGCGATCGCTTGACCCATCATTAAAGGCGACTGCGCTTTAATTTCATCTAAAAATTTCACTGTATCTTCTGGGAAACAAAGAATCACGGTTGAGCCCAATTTAAAGCGGCCCATTTCTGCACCTTTCTCTAACTTAATCTCACCTTGTGAGTAATCTTGTACTTGCGCTTGTTTTGGCAGTGGGCAAACCTGACCAGACCAAACCGTTTCGATCCCCGCTACGATCATGGCACCCACCAGCACCATGGCCATTGGGCCAAACTCGGTATCAAACATACACACTAAGCGTTCATTACGTGCAAATAAACCATCAACCCCTTCAGCAGTGGCTGGGTTCACACTGAATAAATCACCCGGCACATAAACCGTTTCTTTCAACGTGCCAGCACATGGCATGTGCACACGGTGGTAGTCTTTAGGGCTTAAATAAATGGTGGCAAACTCACCGTTCATATACGGCGTTGCGCGCTCATTATCACCGCCTAGTAATTCAACCACACTAAAATCACGACCTTTCGCTTGAAAGCAGCGGCCCAGTTCAATCTTACCTAGCTGACTAACAGCACCGTCAGCAGGGCTCACTAATTTGGCATCCGCAATTGGGCGAGCGCCGTCTTTCAATTCACGGGTAAAAAAATCATTAAAGTTAGCAAACTGATCCAGGTCTTCAATTTTTGCTTCACTCATATTCACGTCATATTTTGCCGCAAATTTTTTAATGAAGGTGCTTTTAATGAATTCGATTTTGGTGCTAGCAAACCAACCAACGATACGGCTTAGAGTATGTTGTGGGATGATGTATTGGCTTAAAACAAATAGCGCGTTTTTATTCACAGTGTATTCCAGTTGGGTCAATTATTGTCCGGTTTCAATGGGTGTGCTTGGGTCATTGCCCCATTCACTCCATGATCCCGCGTATGCTTGTACTGGCCAACCTAACTGCTTGCAAATAACATAGGTTAAACCAGAACGGCGATGTGTTTGACAGTGGGTTACGATGGTTTTATTACCTGTGATCCCCAATGCATTCAATTCTTTTTTAACGTCCTCTAGGTCACGCAACTTTAAGTCAGCGTTCATATCGAGGGCGCGTGTAAACTCATAGCTTTTGGCACCGGGCAAATGCCCGCCGCGGGCACTCACCACTTTCTCACCCGTGTATTCGGGCAATGAGCGAGCATCCCAAATTTCGATGCTATCATCCGCCAGTGCTTGCAGTAATTGTGCTTGATCAATCGTAACACGGGTATCAATATCGGCCACCGCAAACTCACTTGGCGTTGCGGTATTCGCCTGAGTTTCAACCGGACATTGCTGCGCCAGCCAGGCGTGAATACCGCCGTTTAAGAAGCTGTAATGTTTATGGCCAATGGCATCGAGCACCCAGATCATGCGCCCAGCCCATGGACCACCATCATCATCGTACACAACCACATGGGTTTGTTCGGTTAGACCTAAGCGACTAAACAACAAACTTAGCTGCTCTTTGCTTGGCAATAAACCGGGGGCTGGCGGTAGGCCTAACTGTATATGGCTAGGGGCCACATGAATGGCGCCAGGAACGTGAGCCGCACTGTATGTTTCGGCCTTGCCTAAGTCTAAAATCAGTAAATTAGGCTTGCCCAATTCACTGACGAGCTCGCTAGGTTCAATTATCAATGGCAGAGTCATTTTCATGGCCTCAAGAAGTTTGGGTGGCATTTTAAACAAGCTAGGGGGATGTGTCAGGTATTATCGGGAGAATTTATAGCGCCATGGCATGGCGTTAACGTCGAGCATAACGCTCAAGTGCATGACTCGTGCCTTGGCACACTTTTTTGAATGCCTTATATTCTTGATCACTGATGGGCTGCTCGTTCGAACACACATCCGCATACACCACGCCAACCGGTTTATTGTTCGAAAATAACGACATCATCATGCAGTTTTGACGACCAAGCGCCTCGATGGTTTTCGGATCTAGCATATTAAGAGCTTGCTCTGCGTTATCCGCATCAATACGAAAGCTAGCACTCTTAGTCATTAACTTGGCAAATAATCGATTCGCTTCAAGTTGTATCTTCAAGCTTCGAATGGGGTCATCGCTTTGAATACCAAAGCAATATACAGGGCGTAAACAATCCCCTGATTTACTTAAGATGCTAATAAAGCCTCTTCGCATGCCGATGCCCTGATGCAACCCTTTATTGCAACTCAAGAAAATTTTATGAATGTCGCTAAAATCCGATATCTCTTGGTTCAGGTGCTGTAACGCGTCTAATAGAACGGCTCGATTCACCACTCTTGATGGCGCTGGCTCTAGGGCTTGAGTTTGAGGCGCACGAACAGGCGACTTAATGGGCATAACCGCTTTAGGCGGCTCTTTTTCCCAACAATGAAAGATCGGCCTGACCCAACAGGCTTCATTCATTTTTCGCGTTGGCCACAACAAAGAAACCGCCGGTGGCTGAATCTGTTCGGCCATCAACTGACGACTCATGCTCACGGCTAATTGATGGTTTTGGGCAATGACATGGGCAATATCCAACCCACTTAAGTGGGCCAACGCCTTTTGACTGCGCATGCTTTTATGGCTCATCCAGCCGCGCTGCACTTCATGGGCAAGGTGGTTGAGCAATAACATGACCGTACTGGGCTTGCTTTTTAAGTGTCGCAGTACGTGATCGTTATCGCTGTACTCCAAGTGATCATCACTGATGATTTTTGCCCACTGGCGCAGGCTTGGCCATTGCGCACGCTCTAACAGCTGCTGGGATAAATCCGGTAGCTGTATTTGTCGGCCCACCATGCGATGGATATCCTCCAACAAACAGCCAAACAATTGTTTCTCAACGGTGGTGGCAGGTTTAAATTCATGATGCACCTGATACTGATGCACACTCATGGAACCATAAGCCACATGCCACATATACCAGTTCGGTGCACCGGCCAAAATGGTAGCCCACTTTAATTTTTCAGCCGAACCACTATGCGTCTGTGCTGCCCACTGCTCCACTAAGCGACCGGCCAGAGTACTGTTGGCTTGAGCCTGCAAATAGCCCTTTTGCATGGCATCACTTTTATGCAGAGTCATCTTGGGAGCTTGCTTGATATAGTGAATCACCCCTTGCATGCCCAGCATGGTCATGACGTGATTCAAACTTAAGATGGCGGTATCTGGGTTCGGGTTCTTTCGGTTAGCCGCTAAAAATAAATGCAGACACAAAGCTGGGTCTCGCTCAATGGTATGGGCCATATCTGCAAGGGACGCCCCAGATTTAATCTGCTTTGTCAGCAACTGGGCGGAAATCTTTAAGATGGGTAGTTGAGCAGAAGTGGCTAATTCCAGCCAGGCTCGTGCCCCTTTTAGTGTTTTTGCTTCCATTCGATTTGAGGAAAGACCTTTTGTAAACTTTAATTAACTATAGTCGGACTTTTTACAAACTGGCCCACGGATTTCACCTTTCATTCAAAAAGGTCGATGGGGCTAAGAGGGACAACAGGAATGTTATTCATAGTCGGTTTAATAGTTGTGTGTGCCAGTGTGGTCTTTGGCTACATTGGCAGCCATGGTGTGCTGGCCGCATTATGGCAGCCGTGGGAGTTCCTGATCATTCTAGGTGCAGGCATGGGTGCACATATCATCAGTAACCCAGGCCCGTTACACATGGATACCTTCAGGCAACTGCCTCAGGTCATCACCGGCGGTAAAGCCAATAAAGCCATGTACATGGACTGCTTAAGCTTAATCTACGACATTCTTAATAAGAGTCGTAAAGAAGGCATGATGTCCATTGAAAGCGACGTGGAAAACCCGCAACAAAGCGGCGTATTTTCCAAGTACCCCGCCATACAGAATAACCATGCGCTTGCTGATTTCATTGCCGACTACTTCCGCCTTATCGCCGCCGGCAACATGCAAGCCCACGAACTAGACGCGTTGATGGACATGGAAATTGACGCCCGCCTTCATGAATTAACTGGCCCAGCCACCGCCGTTCAAAAAATCGCAGATGCCATGCCTGGATTTGGGATTGTGGCTGCGGTACTGGGTATTGTGATCACCATGGGGGCCATCGATGGACCCATGGAAGAATTAGGTCGCCATATCGCGGCCGCATTGGTGGGTACCTTCTCAGGGATTTTATTTGGTTACGGCTTTTTTGGCCCCATTGCCAGTAAAATGGAGCACAACGCCCACGAAGAAATCAAACTCTATGAGTCCGCCAAAGCCACCATTGTGGCGTCGGTAAACGGTCTGCCTCCACAATTGGCGGTGGAATTTGGCCGTAAAGTCTTGTTTGCTCATGGTCGCCCAACCTTCAACGAGTTAGAAACCAAAGTACGGGGCCGTTAATGAATTCGGTTCTCGCCTAGGTTGAGGTCATAACATGGATAAGTTTGACCAACAAAACATCGTCATCAAGCGGATCAAAAAAGGCAGCCATGGCCACCATGGCGGTGCTTGGAAAGTCGCGCTGGCTGACTTTGCCATGGCCATGATGGCCTTGTTTTTAATTCTCTGGTTAATCAACTCATCCAATGAAGAAGAGATCGCTGCCGTAGCCGGTTACTTCAATGATCCGGCCGCTTATGAGGACGGCAAAAAAGTCCCCAGCAAATGGGTCATTGATCTAGGCGGTAGCCCTTCGGTTCAAAACAATGTGGCCACCAGTCAAACTGTGGACCCAACCCAAGTCTTACAAGCCGAAGAAATTGAAAGTGCCGCAGAAGCCATCGAGCAAGCTCGCTTAGAGTCCATGGAAGCCGAGTTCCAAGAAAAAATTAATGACAGCGCCACCTTAAGCCCCTACAAAGACCAACTGAAAGTGGACATCACCAGTGAAGGCTTACGCATACAAATTGTGGATAAAACCAACCGCCCCATGTTTGACCCAGGCTCGTCACGCTTAAAATACTACGCCGAAGATATCTTATATGAGCTGGCACCGATCCTAGTGTCGGTTCCCAACCGAGTGTCCATCACCGGCCATACCGATAGCAGCGGTAATGCCAATGTTTGGGATGCTGGTAACTGGGAACTATCGGCAAGCCGTGCCAATGCCGCCCGTCGCGCACTGGGCGATGCAGGCCTGCCAGAGTCTAAAATTGCTCAAGTAGTGGGCATGGGAGACAAGGCTCACTTTAATATTGAAGACCCAACCGACCCCATCAACCGCCGTATAGCCATTGTTGTACTCAATAAGCGTAGCGACAAAGCCATTGCCTCGCGTGCCGGTGGTTATAACGCAGATGAAGATGCCCAAAGCATAGAAGGCGATGCAGGCGCACCGGATGAGGCTCGTGATGAAGCGGTCGGTCGCACCGGTACGCTTCTGCAGGAACTTCAACAACGCAGTGAAGAAACCAAACAATATGATGAACCACCACCGGATGTTCAAGATGATGCTTTCTGGTAGGCCTCACGCAATGGTACTGGCTGTGTTCATGTGGATGCTTGGCACTTATACATGGGCGCAAGCTATGCCTGACAACCAACAGGTCATTATTGCAAAAGCCATTATGGTAAAAAATTTAGTGACGATGACGACAGATGACCAAGCCCATCAAGCGATCAAAAGAGGTCAAACTCTCGCCCTTGGCAATACCGTCACCACCGGTAATAAAGGGCGTGCTATTTTACGATTTAACGATGGCACCCTCGCCACCTTGGGTAGCAATAGCTCAATCACAATCAAACAGTTTGTGGTCAACCGTGACGAGAAACGCGGCCTATTGGAATTTACCAAGGGCGCCTTACGCGTTGTAACCGGCGCCATCACCCGAACTCAAGCTCCGGACTTTAGTGTGCGCACGCCCATGGGCTCTATTGGCATTCGAGGCACGGATTTTTGGTGCGGCAATTTAAGCCATGATGGCTCGGTGGATGTGCTACTGATCAACAGTGAACATGCACTGGTAGTCAGTAATGAGCTGGGACGTGTGTTACTACAAGAGGATGGCCAAGGCACCACGCTGAAACCCAATCTAGCACCGCTCCCTGTACGCACTTGGCCCAAGGCGAAAGTCGACCGAGCACTTAACGCGGTCAATTAAGTCCAAGGCAGCCACCATTCATGCATATATAACACTACCCAATAAGAGATATAGATATATCTGACTTGCCCGCGAACAATACAGGGCTAAAAAATTCAATGCGAGCCTGCCGTGCTACCCAACCCATCTTTAGCGCCTCAAAATAATCCGATACTCAGCGGCCCCATTGTGAAGAATTTCTTCGCGCTGTTTATCCCATCCATTATTGGTCTACTGGCGTTCTCGTCAGCCTCATTAATTGATGGCATTTACATCGGTAACTTTGTTGGCGCCACCGCATTAGCCGCCATTAATTTGCTGATCCCGTTTATTACCATCGTATTTGGCATAGGTTACATGCTGGCTGTTGGCGGTTCGGTGCGTGGCGGTAAATACATTGGCCAAGGGCGTTTTAATCGAGCGTCTTCTGTCTTTAGTAAAATCCTCATCATTTGCATCTCTTTATCATTAATCACAGTTTGTCTGGGTTTGTATTTTGAAGAGGGTCTTTACCGTGCACTAGGGGCCACTCCCGAGTTAATGCCGCTAATGAGTGAATACTTTCGCATTCGTTTTCCTTTCATGATTGCTGAGATGTTCATCATTGTTATGTATTACTTTGTGCGTATTGATGGCTACGCCAACTTTTCAGCCTTTGGTATTTTGATGTCGTCCATTATTAATATTATCTTGGACTATGTGTTTGTGGTGGAACTTGAATGGGGGCTGGCTGGCGCCGCATGGGCAACAGGATTGGCACAAGCCTCAGCCTTAGTGTTTTTTTTAACGTATTTTTCTTCAAAGAAACGCAAACTGACATTCAGACTCAAGCAACGACGTTGGTTAGAAGTGATTCATGCGAGTTTTAATGGTTTGTCTGAATTCATCAATGAAGTCAGCGCCAGTATCATCGCGTTTATTTTAAATTGGCTATTAATCATCAGTGTCGGCACCAATGGCGTAGCAGCGATTACCATCATCAACTATTTATTATTTGTAGGCATCATGGTGGTGTATTCCATTTCAGAAGCCTGCCAAGTGTTTGTCAGCCAAAACTTTGGAGCAGGAAATATTCAACGCATTAAGCAGTATGCTTTGGTGACGGCAACGGCATGCGCTGTGACGAGCTTGGTTTTTATCTTCTTGTTATTAGGGTTCACTGAGCTGATGGTGTCTATGTTCTTAAACGAAAGCAGCGATGATGCGGCCAAACTCGCCATGGATTACGTTCACATCTTATGGCCCATTTTTTTAGTCAATGGGTTTACCATTTCGATTTCGGCTTATCTCACCGCTCTGCATGCTGCAAAAGAATCGGCCATCATTGCCTTGTCCCGTGGTTTAGTGCTACCCAGCGCTTTGATTTTTATACTGTATTACTATGTGCCAAGTATTCCGTTTTTATGGGCGCTGCCTATAGCAGAAGGTTTAACATTCTTGCTGGCCGTTGCGCTGTTTATACGCAACCAACCCCATAAACACATCGTGCAAGATTAAGCGCGATTAAAATCAAAACTTAACACGTCTTTAATGCTTGAGCTTTTTTGTTTCAACATTAAGATGCGGTCGATGCCCAAAGCCACACCACTGCAATCGGGCAGACCTTGCTTCAAGGCTTGTAAGAAGTGATCATCCAGTGGGCGAGCATCTTCGTGGCGCTTAGCCTGTTGATCAAAACGCGCTTGCTGTTCAACCACGTCGGTTAGTTCATGATAACCATTGGCCAGCTCTAATCCATTCACATATAGCTCAAAGCGTTTTGCCAAAACGTTACCATGACTGTCTTCAAAGGTATTCGCTAACGCCGCCTGACTTGCTGGATAATTATAAATAAATACAAGGGCATCTTGCGGCAAGTTTGGCTCAACCACGTGACTCATCATAATATCCAGGCACTCATCACGACTCAGGATTAACTCATCGCCAACAAACTCGCTAACGCGTTTGCGCAATTTCCCATCGTCAATATTAAATACATCCAGCTGCGCATATTGCTTAAGCGCTTGGGCATAACTTAAATCGATACGACGCTGAACAAACAAGTAATCACCCACTAACTGAGCCACTTCATCCATTAGGGTATTGAGGTCAAACCCGAGTCGGTAATACTCCAACATAGTGAATTCAGGATTGTGTCGACTGCCGACCTCGCCATCACGAAACACCTTACAGATTTGATAAATGTCTCCGCTACCTGCGGCTAATAAGCGCTTCATTGGGTATTCGGGTGAGGTGTGTAAATAAACCGCTTCACCGCAGCTGTTGGCGATTACCGGCTGCAAATTCGCATCGTCCACTGCGGCTTTAGATAACACAGGCGTTTCGACTTCCATCACAAAGCGTTGTGCAAAAAAATCACGAATGTAAGCGTTTAATTTTGCACGCTGCTGTATGGATTCCATTGAAGCAGACGGTTGCCAAGACATAAATCACCTGTGTCGAAGTTGCAGATAAAAAAATATCCAAGCCGCTTTTCAACCGATCTTGGATACCTAAGCGCTTTACTTATTCGTAAAGCATCAGCTAGGCGGCTCATGTGGACCGCACTATTCGCTGTCAGCGATTACTCGCCTTTGGCGCGAGAAACATAATCGCCAGAACGCGTATCAATACGCAGTACTTCACCAATGTTGATGAACAATGGCACACGCACCATGGCACCTGTGGTTAGGTAAGCTGGCTTAGAGCCACCTTGTGCCGTGTCGCCTTTCAGGCCTGGGTCAGTCTCAACCACTTCAAGTTCAACAAAGTTCGGCGGCGTCACAGAAATTGGAGAACCGTTGTACAAGGTTACTTCGTATTTCTCTTGCTCTTTTAACCAGTTTTTAGTGTCACCAACCGCTTCAGGGGTCGCACCGTATTGCTCGAATGAACCGTCTGTTGCCATGAAGTGATAGAACTCACCGTCGGTGTACAGGTATTCCATGTCGTAATCCATTACGTCCGCACCGTCTAGTTTTTCACCAGACTTGAACGTACGCTCCCAAACACGGCCGGTTTTCAAGTTACGCATTTTCACACGGTTAAAGGCTTGGCCTTTGCCTGGCTTAACGAATTCGTTTTCTAAGATGGAGCAAGGATCGCCATCTAACATTACTTTAAGACCAGATTTGAACTCGTTCGTTGAGTAGCTCGCCATGGGAAATCACCAATTAGCTTGATATATGGAAAAATTAGGGGCGCTATGATACCCCATTAACGTGGATTTAGGCACTAGCTAGAAATATGCTTTCACAGACAAAGACATGTGCAAATGGGGCAAAATAGCTCAAAATAGCGGTTTTCACCGCAAGATACGGCACTTGTCCGTTTTTGGTAGTCTATCGGTCATGAACACACCCCAAGCCCACTCTATTGCCATTCGCCCTATTGAGGGGGATTCTTGGCAGCAACAACTGGCGAACAGCCCGTTCACAGCCCAAGCGCTGCTCACTTGGCTTGAGCTGCCTGTGGCGCTGTTGCCAGCAGGCCAGCATGGGGCGGAAGACTTCCCAATCCGTGCGCCTATGGCTTTTCTACAGCGCATTGAAAAAGGCAACATTCATGACCCACTACTGCGACAAGTGTGGCCGTTAATCGAAGAAAGCCAAACTCCACCAGATGGTTTTGTGCTGGACCCGTTAGGAGAATCCAGCAGCAACCCCACACCAGGTGTGGTACATAAATATCACAACCGAGTGTTGCTTGTGGTCAATGGCAGTTGCGCCATTCACTGTCGTTATTGTTTCCGTCGTCATTTCCCTTACGACGACAACCGCTTAAACCGCCAGCAGTGGTTAGACACGCTGGACTACATTCAAAAACGCCCAGAAATCAATGAAGTGATTCTCAGTGGCGGCGACCCTCTGAGCAGCTCAGATAAACGTTTATTTGATTTAATCGACGCCATTGAGGCTATCCCTCATGTTAAGCGACTGCGCATTCATAGCCGTTTACCTATAGTGATTCCGGCCAGAATCACCAATGCCTTGCTGCAAAGACTATCCAATAGTCATTTAAAAATAATCATGGTAGTGCATGCCAATCACGCCAATGAAATCGACCAAGAGGTGGCCATCGCGTTGCAAACAATCAAGCAGGCGGGCATACATTTATTGAATCAAAGTGTCTTGCTCAAAGGGGTGAACGATGACGCCCAAAGTTTGATTCACTTAAGCGAGCGTTTATTTGAGTGTGATGTTCTGCCTTACTATTTGCATCTGTTAGACCCTGTAATCGGTGCCCATCACTTTGATGTGAGTGAGTCCTCTGCCATTACCATCATGACGGAAATGCAAAAAACCTTACCCGGTTTTTTAATGCCCAAACTGGTTCGCGAAGTGGATGGGCGGCTATCAAAAACCAGTATTCCTATTCCCGTTAGCCGGCAAAATTGAGCAAATTCCAATTTAAGGGGTTAACTCAAGCCGGCCACAAATTCAGCTCGATAGAAAGCTCCTAGCCGCCCGAAAATCCCCTGCTAGTATATGTGAGTAAGAATTACTTGCAGTCAGAAGAGGTGCCTTTTATTAATCTACCTGAACCCTATGGTGAATCCAGAGCGACTAAGTCCGCGTAAACAGGATTAAAGAAGGCCTCAATTTACGCCAATCTCGCCATTTTTATGCTTTTTAGGGACGAATGGAGCATTAATGTTGGCGAATACTGACGTTAGTTATTACTATTTATACTATTAACCGTTCATGGATGAATGGCTTTGCAGCATTTCACAATGCTCAGCCCATAAGAATTCACTGAGGAATTTACATTGCTGGCTGAACTCGAAGAGAGAAAGAACATGGAAGGGCTTAATAGCGGCATTCGAATCTCTGCCCCAGACATACAACAGGATCGCCTGAGTTTTTGTGATACCAGCATCAG
>Ga0115005_10001235_pt1 | contig 20124 bp, 16 predicted proteins | sample ArcOceMetagenome_FD_87163 | JGI IMG/M metagenome (GOLD analysis project Ga0115005, IMG submission 87163) | Marine eukaryotic phytoplankton communities from Arctic Ocean - Arctic Ocean - Greenland ARC118M Metagenome | ecosystem: Environmental > Aquatic > Marine > Oceanic | place: Arctic Ocean... | reverse complement strand
GTTGAGCTCTTTCCGAGTAAAACAAGCGCTCTTAAAGCACTCCCATTGCCCGGAAATTGCTTAAGAACCGACTGATAAAGTCCAATAGCTCCAGCTTTATCACCTTGCTGAGCTAGCTTCTCCGCGTTAAGAAGCATACGGCGCAGACTAAAACCCATATAATATTTCTCTGATAAAATTACCACCTGCTAAAAGGCTAAACGACAATATTTGGGCCTTCAATCAAGATCGAAAAAACCAAAATTTTAATTTATTGCAAAGTAATCCAGACTGATTTCGTTTCGAGGAAGTTTTCCAACTGCTCTGGGCCCATATCTTTACCGAAGCCTGATTGTTTGTAGCCACCAAAGGGCATTGTTGGATCCAAAGTCGCATGCTGGTTCACATAGACGGTACCAGCCTTAAGTTTTGGAATAAGTCGGTGGACTTCGCTTAAGTCATTGGAGTAAATCGCCGCAGCCAAACCATACTCAGTATCATTGGCGAGCGCCACTGCCTCATCGCTAGAGCTGAAGGGAGCAACAACTAAAACCGGACCAAAAATTTCTTCGCGTACGATTTTCATATCAGGTTTACAATCTGCAAACACCGTCGGCTCAATAAAGTAACCCGGGCGGTCCAAACGATTTCCGCCACAGACCAATCGGGCACCTTCCGATTTACCGACTTCAATATAAGACATAACCGTATTAAGTTGTTCCTTAGAAACCATAGGGCCAATAAAACAATCTGGATCAAGTCCAGCAGCAATCGGTAAATCCTTGGTGAAAGCTTCCAATGCAGTTAAAAACTTTTCATAGATACTCTCATGAACATAGGCACGTGACCCTGCGTCACAAGCCTGCCCGGTATTGAAGAAAATACCATCCGCAATATTGGCCACCGCTTTCTCGATATCTGCATCCGACAAAACAATAACCGGTGACTTGCCTCCCAATTCCATGGTAGTGCGCTTCATATCACGCATGGCAGCTGTACCAATGGTGCGTCCAGTCTGCGTGGAGCCTGTAAAAGTAATCTTGTTAATATCGGAGTGTTCTGAAATAGCAGCACCCACTACTGAGCCTTTACCCGTCACAATATTGATGACGCCATCGGGAATACCGGCTTCTTGTGCCAGTTCAGCGAAACGCAATGTCGATAATGAAGTTATTTCCGCTGGCTTTACGACCACCGTACAACCCACCGCAAGTGCTGCACCCAGTTTCCAGGACAAAGTAATCAATGGGAAATTCCAGGGAATAATACAACCCACCACGCCAACTGCTTCTTTTCGGGTAAACGCCACATGTTCGCCCGGCAGTGCTGCTGGTGTTACATGCCGACCTTCAATTTTGCTGGTCCAACCGGCAAAGTAGCGCAGGTTATCTATCGCGCTTTGCACGTCAACTTCAACAGCGATACCAACCGATTTACCCACATCAATAGATTCCAACTCGCCAAGATGCTGGGCATTTTGCTCCATTAAATCCGCAAGCTTGAACAGCATTCGTTCACGCTCCATCGGCAATAGCTGACTCCAAGCTCCAGTGTTAAATTCACGCCGCGCAGCTGCAACAGCACGATCAACATCTGCTAGGGAGCCTTGCGGTAATTCACCTAACTTTTCTCCTGTCGAGGGCTCAATCACATCGGCATATGATTCTGCTTCAGTCTCCCATTGGCCATCTATAAACATGCCCCGTTTTTTGTTTAGAAAATCCCAGGTCGCCTGGGTCAGTTGATATTGCTCTAAATAAGATTTTACCGATGTATCCATTGTTGGTTCCTCACTTGTTAAATTAAGAATGTCAATTTTTAGCGTAATTCGCTTTACATCAAAGTTTAAGCCGTCGTTGCACCTGTAGGCGTATTTTTGGCGGAGCGCCAGGCTATTGGTACAAAGATCAGTAACGCCAACATTGAGAACAAAGCATGGCTCCAACTGATTGCACTGTAATTATCACTACCGACCAGTAATCCCATAATTATTGGCCCACCACCCAGGCCAATAGTTTGAAAGGCGGGAGTGAGTACATTAAGCTTGCCTGTGCTATCAATGTCGGCAATAAATGCGAAGAAGTAGACACTGCCGAACGCCCAAATAGTGCTGTAAACAATCACATAAAGGGTAAATTGCTGGCTATTAAACGTACCGCAATACAAATACACCACCAGCACCATAACGGCGGTTGAGACAATCGCAGGCAGACTGCGACCATATCGACAACCCAGCCACCCGGCAAGCAGTGGCCCAATTACACCGATAAAATTGGCCAGAGAGAATCCCAAAGCAATCTGTTCGGTGGTAAGCCCTTGCAAGTCAGCCATGCGTTCTGCAAAGGCCCAAAAACCACCTGGGCCGATAAACCATATTGCCAGAGATATCAATCCCAGAAGTGGGATCCAGTTAACGCCACGAGAGCTATCAACCACGGTATTCTGGTTTTTCGCAGACGGTTTCTTTATTGAACGTCGTGGTATCCAAATAATAAGTGTAGCCATCAAAAGCGTGAATGCCAGCAAAGCAGAAACGATGCCATTTCGTCCGAACATGGCTAACAACGTTGGTGAAAAATAGATAACAACTGATGTCGCCACAATTGAAATAGCCATGGCGATGCCAAAACCTTTAGCAGGATCACGAGTTTCTCCCAGTACCGCAAAACTGATCGAGTACAGAACCCCTTCCCCTAGAAGCCCAGTAAAAATCCGGGCCGCCACGATCAGAGGAAAACTATTTAGCATCATGGTTGCTACATGACCAATACAGGCAACTACCACACCGAAAACAGCAACCTTTCGCCAGTCAAACCGTCTTATCCAGAATGGTCCCAACAGCGAGGTTATTGCAATGGCGTAATATTCACTACCAGATAGAATCCCTGCCTGACCCGGTGTTAGGGCAAGGAATTCCATCATTGTTCCAACATAAAAAGGAACCAAAAAATAAATCGCAGATCCGGATAACGTCAACAACGCACCAGCTGCAATAATTTTCCATTCATCAGGTCGCGTGTGGTCTGGTACGCCTATCTCGGGGTTTTTATTGTCAGTCATTGTCGTCTACGCCTATTTTTTGATCGAAGTTATGAACGCTATACACCTTTGTTCTTTTTATCTAATGCTTCCATTAGTCGCTCCGCTGTCACTGGAATTGTATTGATTGATACGCCCACAGCATCACGCACCGCATTGGCAATCGCCGGCGCCGTAGGCACCACCGGCCCCTCCGATACCGCCCGTCCACCGTATGGTCCGTAGTCAGATTGAGTATCCAAAAATTTGGTAATAATCTCCGGAACATCTTTAGCCGTAGGTATCAGATAAGACTCTAACGAATTATTTTTGCTACGCCCCTGGTCAACAATTATCTCTTCCATTACCGCATAACCGAATCCCATAGCGGTGCCACCTTCGGATTGGCCGCGCGCACCATCAGGATTTAGTATGCGGCCAGCGTCCTGCACCAACGTCAGTTTCTCCACAGTCAATTCGCCAGTTTCAATATCTACCAGTACCTGAGCAATTTTGGTCGCATAGGTATAAAACGCGCAGGGGTTATCAAAAACGGTCTCATCAAAGATGCCTTCAGGATATTCCGCTGAAAAATAACCTGTATGTGACAGCAAGTATCTCTTCGCCCTCGCACCTTTGACCAAATCAGTCATTTGGTACTCAGTCAATTGGTCATCTTTAAAAAGCTGACCATTTTTAAGAGCTAATTCATACTCATTGGCGCCCGTCAGATCGACAGCGATCTTCATCAATGAGTCTATTATTGGCTTTGCTGTGCGCAACACAGCGTGGCCACATATATGAGTAACCCGTGCCGCACAGGCCGAGCCGGCCTCTAGTGTTTTATCTGTATCAGGCCGAATCACATGCACGTCATCTAGTGATACACCCAGTGTTTCGGCTGCTATTTGCGCCAATACCGTGTGTGATCCCTGACCGTAATCCACAACGCCACATCGCAATGTTACCGACCCATCGATGTGCATTTCCAAACCCATATATGCATCATCGACAACTTTAGGTCCAAGTAAATAACCTTGCATAATAGATGCTATGCCCCAGCCTCGACGAAGATGAGGGGCTGGTTCTCGACTTAACTCATGACGTTTATCATAGCCCGATAATGCTATCGCTTCCTTCATGGTATTTCGCATACCACTCGCATCTAACGCCGTAACACCTGTCGCCTTCTTTTGACCCGTTTGAATGCCGTTTAACAAACGTAATTCCACCGGATCCATATTTAGCTGACGGGCCAGTTCGTCCATTTGCCGTTCCGATGCAAACTGTGCCTGAGGCATACCAAACCCGCGAAAAGCACCGCCTGCTGGATTATTGGTGATCACGGCATAAGCGTCGACACGTGAATTCGGTACAAAATAAGGACCACTAGCATGAATAATAAATACTTCCATTACCTGACTGGTCATATTTGCATAGGGACCACCGTCGGCATAACCCTCTACTTTAATTGCCGTTAGTTTGCCGTCTTTGGTAGCACCCAACTTGTGTTTAACGGTAATGGGATGACGCTTAACATGTGCCCGGATCGACTCTTCACGTGACCGAATCAAACGTACCGGTTTACCTGTTGCCTGAGTCAGCAATGCAGCATGAATCTGCACATGGGTTTCATCTTTACCACCAAAGGCACCGCCCACATAGGGGACGACAACACGCACCTGACTCTCAGCAACACCTAGGGAACGTGCCACTTGACGGCGATCCCGATGAGGAGCCTGACAGCCCGCGTAAACCATCATAATGCCATTTTCATCGTACATGGAGACAGCACCTTCAGGCTCAAGATAGGCGTGCTCCATCAATTGTGTCTGGTAGGTATTTTCGATGATGATATCGGCTTCTGCGAAGCCAGCTTCAACATCCCCCTGCTGAGAGAAATTATGTGAAAGGGTGTTGCTGCGCTCTGGCCATACTTGCTTAGCTTTGGGCTCTACCGCCGCAAAAACGTCATACAAACCCTCTAGTTGTTCGTATTCTACTTCAATGGCATCCAATGCAGCTTGGGCAGTCGCTTCATCTTTGGCAGCCACCGCAGCCACTGCATCCCCTTGATAACGGACGCAACCGCCCACTTCAATCATTAACGGTTGGTCAGTAGCATACAAGTCATAGCTGTTTTCACCGGGGACATCTTTACCCGTCAGCACAGCTATGACACCAGGAATTTCTAGGGCCTTACTGGTATCTATATTCAATACTCGGGCACAGGGGTGCTGCGTATAAAGCAGGCGTCCGACGAGCATATCGGCAGAATAAAAGTCAGTTGTATATTTGGCGTGACCGGTAATAATGTCTCGGTGACCTTTCGCCGGCGTTCTTTTCCCTATTACAGTAAAATCGCTCATCCCACTCTCCTAATCCTGCTCTGATTTGTGCAGCTCGGCAGCAGCAATCTCTACCGCATCAATAATCGCTCTATAGTTGGTGCATCGACATAGATTACCGCTAATCGCCTCAGTAATTTCTTCCCGACTAGGCTGAGAGTTGTGATTCAATAAATCGTAACAGGACATCAACATGCCGGAAGTACAGTAACCACATTGAAATCCCCACTCTTTAGCAAAATGCTCTTGCAGGGGGTGCAACTGCCCGTTTTGCTCCAAGCCTTCAAGAGTAACAACTTGAGAACCTTGTGCCTGAGCGGCCAAAACTAGACAGGAATTCACTGATTCATCGTCCATAACAACAACGCAACTACCGCAATCACCCTGGCCACAACCTTCTTTAGCAGAAGTAAGCCCCATATCTTCACGCAGTACCCTTAACAAGGTTTTACCAGGTTCAACCTCGACCACAGCTGATTGAGCATTTACAGTCAGACTTATTGTTTGTTTAGCCATCATTAATGTCCTTTCCCCAGTAATTCCCCTGCCGCTTCCGTTAGTGCTCGTCTGACCAACACAGCTACAATATTCGAGCGATAGTCGCCACTGGCACGCAAGTCAGAAATCGGGGTTGATTCCTCCTCTGCGCACTGCGCTGCAGCCAAAATTGTCGGCTCATCAATTAATTTCCCTTGCAACTGGGCTTCTGCAGCTTTAGCCAAAAATACCGTTGGACCCACACAGCCCAGCGCAATCCGTGAATTTTCCACAGCACCTGAAGCGGATAGGCTAATTCTTACAGCAACATTAAGCACTGCGATATAAAGAGACCGGCGATTGCCGTGTTTGATAAAATGAGCAGTTGTTGATGCACTAGGTAAAGGCAGTTGAACTGCCTCTAGTATTTCGCCAGCAGCCAATTTAGTTTGTCTATAGCCAGTATAAAATTGACTTAATGGCAGTGTGCGCGAGCCATTCTTACCAGCAATTACAACTTCTGCATCATAGGCCAGTAACGGCGGAATGGTATCTGCCGCAGGAGAGGCATTCATCAAGTTACCCCCCAAGGTGCTCCGATTCCGTATAGATGGACCACCTACTAATTGAGAAGCCTGCACCAATATTGGAAAATGCTCTTGCAGCAAGTCAGAATTTCCGATTTGAGCATGACTAACACCACTGCCAATCGTTACCTTCTCATGATCCACCAAAATGGAATCGAAGGGCAGACGGCCAACATCGACGATAAGCTCGGGCTCAATCATTCGATGCCTCATTTGCACTAATAAATCAGTGCCACCCGCAATTATTTTCGCATTGGGATGACGCTCCAAAACATCTAATGCTTCGCCAATATCTTTCGGTGCAATATATTCATTACCATACATAAAAAACTCGCTTCATCAGGTTTTGCTGTGGCCCCATAATTTTTTGTTGGGGACCAGCAGTGAATGTAAATTATTGTAGTCAATAGTTTCTTCTGCAACCCGTTGCACACGCGCAAGAATTTCTGGCTCATCCACACTATTGACCTTGCCGTCCTCTACCAGAATGTCGCCATCTACAACGACCATCTGAACATCATTGCCGTTGGCAAAGTTGGCGATCTGGTGCACTGGCATCAACATCGGAGTCAAATGAGGTTTTTGTGTATTAATTAATATCAGATCAGCTTTTTTACCCACTTCCAGCGATCCTAACTCTTCATCTATACCAAGCGCTTTAGCGGCATCAATCGTTATCATTTCCAACGCTTTGCCAGGGGGCAAATAGCTAGGATCCCTAAAATGATGCCTGTGGTAACGCATGGAATAAAAGATATGTCGGAACAGATCACAGCTTCGATCCGGACCCAAGCCATCCGAAGCAATCGCCACATTTACGCCTGCATCCAGTAGCTCTGGCACAGGACAGCGACCAGTAACCGATGCGATAGCACTGGGGTTATGTATGATATGAGTATCTGTTTCAGCGCAGGCAGCGATATCTGCCTCAGTCAAATCAGTACAGTGAGAAAACAGTGTTTTCGAGCCGAGAATACCCAACTCTTTGCGAGCAAAATCAATAGTTCCCGTAGTATGCCCATCCTGAGTAAACAGCAGATCATGCCGCTCAGCCAATTCATAAAAAAGACGAGTTTCAGCGGCCAGTTCATCATGGCGCTTGCTACCCGGTTCAGCCAGTGACGGATGATATGTCTGAGTAGTGATGGCTATCTGGATTTTTCCATTGGCCTGGCCATGCCAGTCGGCAATCAACGTCTCACAGGTATGGTAGTATTCTTCCAGTCCTACCGAAATTTCTTTATCACCTGACTGCGAACGATGCACATAACGATGAGGAAAAGGCGAACGACGCGGGCCTACCGCCAGAAATTCTCGGCTACCTACCGCTTGCACCGCACGGCAATGCTGCTCACCATAAATTGGTGAGTCGACCCGTATCACCATGTCACCCGACAATACAGCACCACCACCGCAAAATAGGGTCATACCACTAGTAACACCAAACTTTAGCCGCTCCAAGGCCATCAGATACGCATCAACCTGCCAGAATTCCTCGGTTGAGCCGCTGGTGTATATAGTTTCGCAAGCTTCAGGCCAGCCATCACTGGTGTCCGTGCCCAATGTACGCAACAACCCATGCCCCGAATGACCATGGCAATCAATCAAGCCAGGCATCAGCACCTTGCCACCGCAATCAACAATGCGTTCAGCATCACACTCTACAAGCAATTCCGCACTATTTCCGATAGCCAAAATACGGTTACCACTAATTGCAATTGCGGCATTTTTCAAAATTCGTCGTTCCGCATCCATAGTTATTATGGTCGCATTTTTGAATAGCAGGTCAATGGTCGTCATGGATTACAAGCTCCCCTATTCCACTTGAATGGCGCGAATAAGCTGGGGGCTAGCTTTATCGTCTACCGAATAAAGTCGAAATTTACAGGACTTATCGCCTTCCATAATGGTTGAGGTTAATTGCAGACGAATATTCTTATTAAAGGAACCGTATTCAGCATGATCCTTACTGCAGGCCAATAGGACTCCCACACTCGGGTGATGCTGGTGAAAATAGCGCGCCCATTCGCATTGTTTTACCTCCCAAACCAACTCTGTGTCAGTGCCACGAATCAAATAGCGATCCAACGCAGCCGTATTAATGTCAGGCTCGTCATAACCGCGTCCAAAGCGCTCATATTTATTGAGCAGATATTCATCCGTAGGCTGACGCTTAGGCTGATCCAGAACACTGGAAAGAAGATTGGCATCGTAAGCTATTAATTCGCCACGACGACCAAATCGCTCAATAAGCATTTCGGTCAATAGAGCCAAACCATGATAGTGCATATGAAAGGCTTCATAAGAGGACATATCATTCATTGAGTTCCAATCAGTTTTGCGCTCAAGCATCAGTGAAAAAGGCAGCATGCTGTTGATAAGCTGCCTGGCCTGCTCTTTGTCAACGCCTTCAACTGGTTCAGAAAAAACATCCACCAATGCCGCGTCAGTCATGGCAGCAATATCTATGCACTCGCTCGCATCTAATGGCTGCCACTCTTTGACAATAATTTTTTCCAGCAATGCGTCCTGCAAATCTGAATGGAACGCATCCTGCCAAAGGGAGAGAGTTATATCTTTACCCATGCGAGCCAGAAAATGCGCCAGCCAACGTAAACTAATCCGATACTGCTCGTCATAAAACTCGACAAGGTTCATTGAGAACACTCTTTTCTGGCATGGAAGTGAACTCATACTCTGACTCGCTTTGTAGTTACCATCTTTAAATCGCCACCCTTATTTATCCCTCGATCATCGAGTACTTCTATGCTCGACGGCTTTACTCCTAACACAATCTGCCCGGCCCACCGCGATCCAACAGATCTAATCTTGACCCTCAGTATTGTATTGGATATTGTTGACAATATGCAATAGTTTATCTAGAATAAATCAATAATTAATCGAGGCATAAAATGAACGAATTTGATCTTGTTATCCGTAACGGCACAGTTGTTACCGCTGGCGATACTGTCACTTGCGATATAGGTATAAACGATGGAAAAATAACAGCCCTTTCTGCATATTTACCACAGGGAAAGAAAGACATTGATGCACAAGGAAAATACGTATTACCTGGGGGCATAGAAAGCCACTGCCATATTGAGCAAGAGTCGTCATTGGGTGACATCATGTCCGCTGATGACTTCTACAGCGGTAGCCGCTCAGCAGCTTTCGGTGGCAACACCACCATTATTCCCTTTGCCTGCCAGCATCGCGGCCATTCTGTCAAGCAAGTGGTTGCAGACTACAGCAAGCTGGCAGAAGAAAAGTCTGTCATCGACTACGCCTTCCACTTGATTATCACCGATCCGACCGAGACTGTATTGAAAGAAGAGCTCCCCTATTTGTTCAATCAGGGCTATACCTCGTTCAAGATTTATATGACCTACGAGATTATGCAGTTAAAGGATTACGAAATTCTCAACGTCATGTCTGTTGCCAAACAAGAAGGTGCCATGGTCATGGTGCACGCGGAGAACTGGGATATTATCCGCTGGTTTATCGACAAACTGCTCGAAGGTGGCTACAGCGACCCAAAATACCATGCCGTTAGCCACCCCCGAATTGCAGAGGGCGAAGCCACCCACCGCGCCATCAATCTAGCAGAACTTATCGATGTACCCGTATTAATCGTGCACGTTTCCGCCGAAGAGGCTATTCAGGAAATACACCGAGCCCAACAACGTGGATTGAAAGTCTATGGAGAAACCTGCCCACAATATCTATTCTTAACCGCAGATAAATTGGACCAGCCCGGTGCTGAAGGCTCTAAATTTTGCTGCAGCCCACCACCACGAGATGAAGCCGCCCAAGAAGCAGTATGGCGTGGCATCGAAAATGGTACCTTTCAAGTATTCAGTTCAGACCATTGCCCTTATACCTACGATGACAAAGGCAAGTTGTTCAAGAGCGAAACGCCAACCTTTAAGCAAGTACCCAACGGTATACCCGGTATCGAAACACGGCTGCCATTACTATTTTCAGAAGGTGTAATGAAAGGGCGTATCGACATGAATCACTTTGTCGCTCTAACAGCCACCAACGCGGCGCGAATTTATGGGCTTTACCCTCAAAAAGGGACCATCGCCGTCGGATCCGACGCCGACATCGCCATTTGGGACGCTGAGAAAAAGACAACGATTAGCGCCGGCATGCTGCACGACAATGCGGGTTACACACCCTACGAGGGTATGGAGCTACAAGGCTGGCCGGTGACTGTTATCAATCGAGGGCGCATTGTTGTGGACGATAACAAAATGCATGTGAAACGGGGCAGCGGTGAATTTCAAGCGTGTGGACGACCGGAGCGGGCCAAACCTTTGGGGCGCACCCAACCTGAACTTGACCCTCGACGTAATTTTAGCGCTGACATAGCCTCGGGCACAGCAAAACCTGGAACCTATTAACACAGCGAACTTGCACTGCCTGCTTAAAGCCAATTTAGTCATTATAATCGAAGGAATATTGAATCAATGAACCGAAAAATCCGAATTGCTGCGGCCCAAATGGGGCCAGTTCATCTACGCGACAGTCGAGAACATTGTGTTACTCGCCTGATCGAAATGATGCGTGAAGCCCACGCAACCGGTTGTAAAGTCGTTGTTTTCCCAGAGCTGGCCCTGTCCACTTTCTTTGCCCGCCACTGGATGGAAACCCAAACTGAAATTGATGCCTTTTTCGAATCAGAAATGCCCAATAAGGCAACAATGCCTCTATTTGAAGAAGCAAAAAAATTGGGTATGAGCTTTTATCTGGGCTACGCTGAGTTAGATAATTCCACGGGTACCCCTCGGCACTTTAATACCTCTATTCTGGTAGGTCCAAATGGTAAAATTGTCGGGAAATACCGCAAGATACACTTGCCCGGGACCACTGATTTCCGTGAAGGTTACCCCTTCCAACAGCTGGAAAAACGCTATTTCGAAATTGGCGATAAGGGCTTTCCAGTTTGGTGGCACCGCGAAGCCATCATGGGCATGGCGCTGTGTAATGACCGCCGCTGGCCGGAGACTTACCGAGTCATGGGGTTACAAGGAGTTGAAGTGGTTATGTTGGGTTATAACACTCACGATACCAATCAATACCATACCGAATCGAAACACTTAAAAATGCTACACAATCATGTCTGTATGCAAGCCGCCGCTTATCAAAATGGCACTTGGATAGTAGCTACAGCCAAAGCTGGCTCTGAAGATGGCTACACGGAAATGATTGGTGGCTCCTGTATCGTATCGCCAACAGGTGAAATTGTTGCTCAGGCCTGCACTCAGGAAGACGAGGTTATTAGCTTTAACTGTGACATGGATCTCGGTAAAGGCATCCGCGAAAACCGCTTCAACTTTGCCGATCACCGACGTATCGAACATTACGGATTGATAACGTCGCAAACCGGTGTTTTACCACCACCAAAACCTACAGAAGAATCAGAATAATGAAACAAATCAAAAAACTGTTTCGATTACAATTTCTGTTTGTAGTACTACTTCTGTCAATACAAAGCTGCGCCCCAGTCACAGGAAACAACTTAACGGAAACTGAATTGATCGCCGTTGATCGCAATGTTAGCCGCAGAGTGCTAGAAGAATAATTTTTTGGATTTAAATGGTCCCTATGAAGTCTATAACCGTGACGATTTTGTAATGTGGTTCAAGGAAAATGATGGCAAGTACAAAATGAAGTGGTGGCCGGTAGCAAGTCAAATTTCCGCATGCAAAGATCCTGGATTTACATGGGCTCGCCACGAAGAGCAGACAATCCATGAGGACGGATCAGCTATCAAGAAGCGCGGAAAATATATTACGGTTTGGCATAAAAATGCCAAAGGCAAGTGGAAAAGTGCGGTTGATATGGGTGCCAATTACCCAGCCGACGCACCACAATAACAGCTCATTAATCAACCTAAGGAAATAATAATGAACAATCTTATCCGATCAACCCTATTGGCACTTATATGCTCACTGCCTGTCATAGTCACAGCTGAGGCAACCAGTGATGCAAAAATCACAGAACTCATCACTATTGACACTGCATTCAACGAGATGGCACAAACCATAGGTATTCCTGAAGCCTTCGCACATTACCTCCACAAAGATGCCTTAAACCTTAACGGTGGTTACGATGGAGTACCGGGAGCTGAAGTGGTTGCTGTGTATAAGCAGCGACGCGAAACTCTCCAAATGAAATGGTGGCCAATTACATCGGAAATAGCAGCCAGCAGTGACCTAGGCTATACATGGGGTCGTTTTATTGAACACGTAAATCACGACGACGGTACTGTTGAAGAAATACGCGGTAAATACATTACTATCTGGAAAAAGAATACCGAAGGTGAATGGAAGAGCCTCACCGATATGGGATCAATTGATGACAAACCAACGCCATCGGCCGACGAATAGAGCCTGACTTTTTGCTCTAAATTTATACAAACCATTACTTGAGTAATATATTATGCACGTATTAGTTACCGGCGCCGACGATATTTGGGGCTATTTAACAGCAGAAAGAGTTTTACAAACACCAACTCTGAAAAACTCATCAGGCATCGCCTCCCCCGTTGAATCTCTAGTTTTAGTGGTTCACAACAAACCCTATGAACCTACAATTGAGGAAGATCCAAGAGTCAAGGTGGTTCGCGGCGATATCGCGGATAAAGCCGGGATCGAAAAAATAATTCTGGAAAACAATATTGATTCCGTTTTTCATTTTGAAACGGTTACTCGAGATCGAGACGACGGTGAAGATGATTTTGACGGCATGATTAATGTCAATATATTTGGTTCAATGAATATTCTGGAAGCCTTGCGTAAAGTCGAAAACAAAGCCAAACTTGTGTTTTGCAGTTCCTGTAGCGTATTCCAAGACGGCATCACTGAAGCAGTCTCACCAGCTACTCGACGGCTACCGTCTTCTACATATGGTGCCACCAAAACCGTGGTTGAGATATTAATTGCCAACTATACAGCCCGTGGCTTTGTTGACGGTCGCAATTCAGTGTTACCTATGTGTGTCAGCTGGCGCCCCACTGCAGCTAATACAGATTTTATGCACGATGTTTTCAAAGCCCCCTTTGATGGTAATGATATCGAAATCGCCCTGAAGTCGGATACTCGCTTATTCTTTAACGGGTTTTACAGTGATATTGACAACCTGATCGAGACCCATGATATAGATAGTGCGGCACTGGGAGAAGATCGTTCCCTGATACAACCGGGGATTACCGTCTCTATTCAGGAAATGGTTGAGGCCTTTCAGCGAATCGCTTCAGTCAGGGGAATTACTCTTGGGGAGGTAGTGGAAAAACTGGATCCGGAAAAGCAGGCTGGGTTCGATGTCTACAACAAGCTAACCGATTTCGATCGAGCATTGGGCTTTGGTCTCTCTCATGAGGATCTGGACACCATTGTCACTCGTTATCTAGATGCTTATCTGGCACTGTCATAGTAATCGCAGTCATTCAAGTCGCTCCACTCACTAACCCTAGGCGAGCGCAGCGTTAACATGACCGGTCTGACTTAGGACTATATCGTCGTGAGTGTAGGCCCTGTCGGTTGCACTCTGGCCAGTCGACTATTCCAAGACTCGTCCGTTCAGGTAACACTTTTGGAGGCTGGGCCACTACAAATTACCTGATCATTTATTGCCGACTGTGAAGAGGCTATCAACGGGCATCTACAAAACGTAACACCAGAAACCGGCGAGCGCTCTGTGGTAGTTGCCGTAAATTGCGTATTAGCGGCAATTCGCCAGCAATGGGCTATATGGAATAAGGTGACTTAAAGTCTCCTCCTCCTTCGTCAATTAATTTCCAGCTCATTGTCACTCAATACTAATGCTGTTTTCCTTAAACAGCTCCACTAGTGGCTCCAACTGTTGCTGAAAGTTACGCCATTGCCCAATAGAAGAGGTATAGATCGGCTGGCGTACCTGCACTGAACTAGCTGTACTTGACGCGTTCTTATTATTTTGAAAATCAAGACAAGCATCTTCCCAGGGCAAGCCACAATGCTCAATAATCCTGCGCGTCTGCTCCTCTTGACTATAAACTAGCTGCTCATAATCAACTATTAGCATTAACTCACCTAGTGTCAATTTCCAGTGATCCATCAGCCGACGGTAGGCTAAATAGTAACTACCCAATTCTTTTAGATCATAAGAAAAAGGATACGGTGAGGTAAACAGGGTTTTATAAACCGCGTAGCAAACATCCATAGGGTTGCGTTGAAGCAGAATAATTTTTGCGTTTGGTATCGCGGCATGAATCAAACCACAGTACAAATAGTTAAGCGGTAACTTATCTATAAAATAAGGCGTATGACCAGTGCGCGGCCTAGTACTTTGAATATAACTCTCACCGAGTTGTTTTAAATTTAAGGATAAACTTCGATCGACCAGGCCCATCTTCGACATTTGTTGTCCGGCAAACTTTTTCTTTGAACTACCCATGAGCGCATAAGCAAATTCATTCAACTCACCTGCACTGTATACAGTGCTATGACTTCCAATAATCCGCTCAACCAAGGTGGTGCCACTGCGCGGCAAACCAACAATAAATATCGGTTCTTTACTAGAACAAGTCATATCAACATCTACATTACTAATGGCTTCCCGTGTATGGACTTCTATTAACCGATCAATAGTTTCAACATCATCTTCTACCCGATATTGCATACTTTTGCGCTGCAACTCGCAGGCCGAGGCCCGAAACTGAAATGATTTTTCATAATCTGCAATATCTTCCGCCTCTTTAGCCAGAGCAAAACGAACGAATATTTCGCCGCGCAAATCCCTAACCCCTTCAGAAAGCAGTTGTTCCATCTGTGGAATATGGTTGTGATCAACAGTCCACTTTTTTAAATCAGCTCTTATATAACAAGTTTCATAATGATGGGGGTGTAACTCAAGAACCCGGTCACAGCTTTCTTCGGCACTTGTCAGTTGACCATTCATACGCAGGCAGGCAGCCAGATTATAGTTAAAATCAAAATTATCCGGCTTCAGCTTTACCGCACGCTGATAAAAGGGCAATGCTTTAGTCTGTTCATCAGCCAAACTATAAATGCTACCAATCGCATCCAGTAGCGCAGCTTGTCGAGGATTGAGGCGTATTACCTGATCGACAATTGCAAGTGCCTCTGCTCTGCGCCCTGCCATCACCAGACACCGTCCATGCTGAATCTGATAATTGGGGATGTCAGGTGCTAATCTAGCAGCCTGTTCCGCACAACGTACTGCGTTCGTTAAGGCTCCTCTCTCGCGATTTATTTCACACAGTAAATTCCAGCTCCGCGGATCGCCGCTGAAACGCTTGACAAGGTCATTCCCCAACTTGATAGCGTCGAAAAGTTTATTTTCACCGATCAGGCGATAAGCCTCCTTAATACTATTCGATAAGTCTTTAATTTTGTTCTCACTCATCACTTTTATAACCTAAAACTTGCAGTAAATCACCCGAGCATAATAAATAATAAGCATAAAAAAAGCTGATCGAGTTACCGACCAGCCTCTTTTAGGTTTCCATATACTTACTTAAAAGTATACTTAAACCCTATCCCCATAGTGCGAGGGCGCGCCACGTAGAAGCCAGAAGACTTATCACTAGCAAAACCTGGTGGCAAACCACCGGTAATACCCTCTTCGTCAAACATGTTACGCACGAAGAGTCTAGTTGACCAGCTGTCATTAGTATCTAGAGTAACCGCAGCATTCCACATCCAGAAGGAGTCCATATCGAAAGATGCAATGGTGATAGGATCAAAATCGGCCTGCGTTTCACCTCTAAAGGATCCATTGACGTTCCAGCTCAAATTCGCACCCGAAGACAGCACTTGCTCATAATCTGCATTTATTGTAAATGTGTTTTCAGGGACACTGGGTAAAGCCGATCCATTTCCAATAATTCTAAGTGGTTCCGAACCTGAACCTAACAAATCAACAATTTCGATAGTTTCAGTAACTTCAGCATCGGTATAGGTATAACCAAGGTTAAATGAAAGTTCCTCACTTAGCTGTCCTGACAGTTCAAACTCTAACCCTTGACTCGTGGCATCACCGCCATTAGTGGTCGAGCCAAAACCAAACGCCGTATAAAAACCTGTTTGGAACTGTTCCCAATCTACGCGATAAGCTGCCAAGGTATACTGAAAACGATCATTCAGGGTGCCTTTAATACCTAACTCATAGTTGACCGCCTCATCTGGTACGTAGTCAGTGATAGATGAAGCCTGAGTGCCTGCGATAGGTGCAGAGTTCGAACCACCTCTACGAAAACCTTCCGCCCAAGTAGCGTAGATCAAGGTATCTTCATCAAGGTCATAGGATGAATTTAATTTGAAAATAGTTTCACTACTATCCTGAGAACCTGCCTTGATAGCCGTTCCTAAAGGACCGTCACCACATGAGCTACCGCACCAAGGGAAAGTTTGAACGGTATATACAGAGTAATCCTGATTAAACGTACGAAAACCACCTGTTACCTGCCACTGATCAGTAATGTCAAAGGATAATTCACCGAAAATAGCCTTATCTGTGAACTCTTCGACCTGGTCATTGGTAAAAGTAAGATCACCTAACTGCGGATTGGCTCCACCAAAGCCAGGATAACCTACACAACCTACGCCTGGCCCCGAAGCACCAACAGGTGTAGAGACACCTGCTTCAGTACAAAACTCTGAGATTCCCGGCCAAGGCGATTCCTGCGTACTAGTCTCTTCTAGTTTCCTATAATACGCACCTACAACATAGTTCCATTTTTTATCCCAAGTTGACACCAAACGAAATTCCTGGCTAAACGATTCTGCCTTGTTAGTATAATCATCAAGGATAAGCATGCGCGGAAAATACGCATAAGCCGAAGCCAGACTTGAAGACCCTGGAGCCAATGCCGACTCTAAAAAGCCCGTCGTTTCTCTTTCGGTATCTTCCTGTGTCTCATAGTAGGACGTTGCTGATGTTAGAGAGGCAAAACCAAGATCTGCGTTGACCTCAACTGCAAAAAGATCAAGAGTTTCTTCATAGGGTTCAAGCAAAGGCAATAAATGCTCATTACGGCCTGCTGCCGGATACAGGGTAGCACCGTTTGGATAAGCAGAATTTTCGTCCACCCCATAGCAAGGATACAAAATGTCGAAGCCGAAAATATCACTCGCCACGCCGTCATTCTGACAGCCACCCTTATTGTCAATAACATTGCCTGACACAAGAGCGGCACTACTGTCAATAATCCCACCGGGAAATCCACTCCTCGACCATTGCTGACTATCTTGTTCGGTTTTCTCACCCTGGTATCGGAGTACTACTTCTACGTCATCATTGACGTTCCAAAGCCCAGTCAAGCGGAGCCATGTACTCTCACTATCATTAATGTCTTCTTGACGAGGTAAAAGGTCGTATCCACCATAAGCGTCGTCGCCAGGCCGACGAGACGCTGCACCATTTGCATCTCTGCGAACCATACCAAGTGCATCTACAAAACCGCCATCCTGCTTATAACCAGCAGCCAAACGCAGACCAAATTGATCAGTCAATGGCAAATTAACAATGATATCGCTACCGTAGTTTGACGCATCCGAATCCGCTGTCACGCTGCTCTGCCCATCGATTTCAACAGAAAAACCATTTTCCAAATCAGGCTTTTTAGGAATAAAACGAATGGTCCCACCCACAGCTCCGGAACCATAAACAGTTCCTTGCGGACCTCTTAAAACCTCTACTCGCTCTAAATCTTTTGTCGTTAATGAGAAGAAAACTGGGGTTTCACCCAAATATGTCGATACTGTAGCAACACTTTCGTCACCATTGCCTCGGTTATTAGTCGCCGCAGACGAGTTTATGCCTCGCAATACTAAGTTGTTTTTCTGGCCTCTAGATACCGGACCCTGATCAACATACGCTATACCTGGGACAATACGGGCAATATCTCCTAAGCCAACAACTCCACTAGCCTCCAGCGTGTCAGATGTAACTGCAGAAATATTATATGGAATATCCTGGGTTGACTCATTTCGTCGTGTTGCAGTAACTATGATTTCCTCGAGCTTCACTGAATTCACTTCGTCCTCTGCATAGCTAAAGCCTGTTGTTACTCCACTTGCGCAGAGCACAGCATACGCTAGAGGCTTCATTTGGTACTTTGCCGGCTTCATCGCGCTCAGACCTTGCTTAACTAATTTTTTTACCACACTAGCTTGGATTATATTCATATTATTATTCCCCCCATTTATTAGGTTCAATACAATATATAATATACAATGTACAATGTAAACAGAAACTCTAAATAAAAATAAAGCTAGATATTTTAGTTAATAACGTTTTTGGCGGTCACGCTGACGCTAACCTGCAGTCAATTCATCCCACAATCATGACAGACGTACCCTCGAACGCCAACATAATGGCGGAAGAAACGTTTGCCCCTATACTTAATGTCTTTACCTATAATCACGCAGATGAGGCCGTTCTAAGTATTCAGCAACAGTCCAAGCCATTAGCTCTATACATATTTACTAAAGACGATGACTTTATAGAAACAATATTAAGTAAAACATCCTCGAGCGGTGTGGCTGTCAATGATTCCGCCATGCATTTTAATGTACTTACACTACCATTTGGCGGCGGGAATGGCAGCGGTATGAGCGCAACACGGCAACGATAGCTTTAAAGAATCAACTCACCAGAGGTCAGTAATGGCTGTGTAGGCCAGCGGAAAGCTTGCAACGGTCCTTATAACTGAATCCGGTGTCCACCCTTCGTCACCCTATGGCACCTAGACACTACCAAAAAAGTATCTCACTAAAGCACACATAAGTAAGTCACCGCTGGCGGTCGCGTCACAAGGTAAGACCAACGCGTTTTGTATAGAATCCACAGCATGTATGCCATCTATTTTCATAGCTACCATAATTTTCCATTTTTCGTTTGGAGAATTATATCTATGAGTATATTTTTTAATAACAGAAAAAATTGGCCCTGAGCTACAACATATCCTGACAGACTCGGGCGCCACGGTTTTAATAGCCCATACCACTCTTGCCAGCGCAGCAATCAATGGACTGTCTGACCAAGTGCATATATTAGCTTACCCCGCACCTGCAAGAGCTTGCTATATCTTTTTTTAGTGCTCTGATATCGCATATCAGCGTGATTTAACGCTGCTATTCTTAAATGTTACTTATGATTTGCAGTAATCGCAACCGTTTGTAACTTTCTTTGTAAAACCCCCCTGTTTTAGGGGTGGTTTGTAACAAGTTTGTAAATAATAAACCTATATAAATCAATGGGTTACACCTACCCGACTACTCCCACTCAATAGTGGCAGGCGGCTTACTCGATACGTCATAGGCAACCCGAGAGACATCCGAGATTTCATTGATAATGCGGTTGGAAACTTTCTCCAGCAAATCATAGGGAAGGTGCGCCCAGCGAGCAGTCATAAAGTCGATAGTCTCGACAGCACGAAGTGCAATGACCCACTCATAGCGGCGTGCATCGCCCACTACACCGACGGATTTAACCGGTAGGAATACAGCAAAAGCCTGGCTGGTTTTTTGGTACCAACCAAAGTTATGTAACTCTTCGATAAAGATCGCATCGGCTTCACGAAGAATGGCGCAGTATTCGCGCTTCACTTCACCCAGGATACGCACGCCGAGGCCGGGGCCAGGGAATGGGTGACGATAGACCATATCGTAGGGCAGACCCAGCTCGACACCGATCTTGCGCAC
>Ga0115005_10001234_pt1 | contig 20133 bp, 16 predicted proteins | sample ArcOceMetagenome_FD_87163 | JGI IMG/M metagenome (GOLD analysis project Ga0115005, IMG submission 87163) | Marine eukaryotic phytoplankton communities from Arctic Ocean - Arctic Ocean - Greenland ARC118M Metagenome | ecosystem: Environmental > Aquatic > Marine > Oceanic | place: Arctic Ocean... | reverse complement strand
CCAATGCACATGCCAATGCACATGCCAATGCACATGCCAATGAATATGAGGATGAATCAAATTCAGTGTTTCGTTCGTTTGATGCTGCCGAAGAGTGGAAACCTACCTCTAGTGAATTTGATTCTTTTGGAGGGAGTAGTAGTGTTAGTTTCAAGGGTAAGAATGAAATCGACATGGATGGCAGGACGCGTAGAGGCCAAAGTCTGAGAGAGATGGATCAGGATTCGGATCCGAGAGAACCAGATTCGGATGCCAATGCCAATGCCAATGTTCACTCCATGAGGGATGATTATTTGAGACACATTGGCAACGTTCCAGCTGTCTACTCTTCTCCATCCCCCGAACGAAAGTATGATGCTCATGATCAACGCTATTTGTTGAATAATGAAAGTCCTGACAGAAAAGAACCTATGGGGCCCATTGATGTGGACACACAGCAAGAATGGGATCCGAATGATAGGACTGCAGTTGCGTCAGCACCGGTGGATATGATATTGCAAGAATGGGATACGAATTCTCTTGAATTCCAAAGTGGCAAACAAGAACAAGTGCCTGTCACCTCTACACGTACCGGTACCAACCCAATTGATATTGATACAGGTGAGCCATGGACCCCTGAGAAAGATGATTCAATGTGGGAGGACAGCAATATCAATGCACAATTTGAAAAGGACGAAGGTGAGGATTCGATCCAAAATTCCGAAGTAGAATTCGAGGACGACACTAGCCATGACGATGCAGAGATGCAGATGCAGCAAGAGACTGACGATCGGATGCAAAACAACAATCTGGACGAAATGGATGCTCAAAGTTTTGACGAGGGGGAGTTTGAAGAAACACATAATATACCAGTTACACCGTCCGCATCTACATTTGCTCCTACCCCTGTTACTCCACAGGCACCCACCAAGAAAGGCGCACCGGCGTCTTTGACATTGGGAGTGTTGGCGCAAATCAGCGGTTTGGTGGATTTCAATGAATCAAACACGGACCGATACGGTAGAACTTTTGTTGAAAAGGAGGAGGAGGAGGAGGACGATGTATCGGAAGGTGATGATGCTGTCTCAAAGGCATCCCGACCATTTCTGAACGAGAATGAAAATTCGATTCCATTCGGGAATAGTGGTGGTCATCTTGTGCAGGTTGTTAATTTTCACGAGGACGGAAAGACAATGGAAGTTCTGAATCCAGGATTACACTCGGAAATTGCATTACCATTTAAACCTGATGCGTCAAAGATTGAAAAGGTGAATAGTGTGATTCAAGAAGATGCGCTTGGTGTATTGTACGAAGGTCAATTTGTGGCCGAATCTACGCACGTGGTTCCTAGCTCTCCATTTGATATCAATGTGTCGAAAATTCATAACCATAGTCATCATCATCTCGACCAAGTAGATTTTGACGTCGAGGAAGAAGGCGACATAAGTGGGAATCTTGCCGCACCAAGAGTTCTGGAGGATGTTTTTGATTTTGCAGGTAGTGATGGTGAAGATACTGTTGAAGCGGAACTCGAAATGGAACAACTTGTGTCTCAAGTGGAGGGGGCCTGGAATAAAGCGGAAGAGCCTTTGCCTTCGAGTAAAAAGGAACATAGCAACGGCAATAGTCACAACGGTCCGGAGGAAGACCATAATGTATCAAACCTTAAGGAATTCTGGAAGCAGAAGCAGCACAAGATGACTTCGATAAAGACCGACCCTGTCAGCACGCAGAAGGTACGAGAAGTGGAAGTTGATTGGCCAGATGCTCCAGTTTCCTCTCCTCTCGAAGCTAAAGAGGCATCAGCTTTCGGTGACGATTTCTTTAGTCGAACGGAGAAAAAGAAGAAAAAGCAAGAGTGGGATGTTCCAACCAGCGTGACAACAACTCCTCAGATTGATCCATCATTCGCTACTGAAATGAGCTCGATGTGTGATAGTTATGATTTGACCGAGGATGGCTTCCAGGTCCCAAAGAGAAAAAGTGCAAAAGAAGCTTATAGGGCTAACGCTAACGCATCAAAATCGTTTGGAACATCTGAATCTGCAAAGGGTTTTTTCTGGCGTTCACACCCTGAAGGTGGTGTCAGCAAAGTCGAAGTTAAGGCACGCAGGCGGTCATCTAGCAGTAAACAAAAGATGAAGAACGATGGAAAGGAAACAATAGAACAGAAGGACTCCATTGACCCATCGGAATATGTGGACTTCCCAAAGACAATTTTAAGCAGAAGATCACGAGATGAGGAAGACCCATTACCAACAGCACGCACGAGTACCAAACAAGCCTCGAAATACTCAAGCAAAATGAAACCCGGCTCCATCGAAAGAGTGAAATCAATGCCGAAACAAGAATCACGCACCCCCTTTGCATGGGATAAGGATAGCCTGAAACTGCGCAAGGTCAACCTCTCTAGAAGCAAAAGCACGGAAAATACGCAAGGGAAGGATAAAGGAAAATCGATGGAATGGAGGAAAACAATTGAGGCCAAGATCAAGAGCACAAGTGAGAAGGTCAAGGCAGCTGCCAATAATGCGAAATCTGGCTCTGTATCTCATCCAACATCTACTATGAGTAGTACACGTAGTACAGAAGCAAAGCCACCGCCTGCACCCACACCCACAAACACCACCCCGAATACAACGACAACTTCGAAATCCTCCAGTCAATTTGGAGCATATAGAAGATCACAAAGTCCATTCCAAGCCAATAGAAATTCGTTCCTCAGCAGACGAAAGGATCCACCACCACCTCCAGCAGCCTCACCCGGTACTGGTACTGGTAGCAATATTGTATATGGCGGAATACCACGCACAATCGAGAAGAAGCCATTGGACGACGATGCCATTAGTGGTTGTAGTAGTTCGATGGCGGACAGGATCAAGGCGTTTGAAACCAATAGAGGAGATGCACATTCAAAGCCTAGCATGTTTAGTCGCTCAGCTCCTTTGAATTCTTATGCTTTGTCCAAATTACGAAATGTAACGAGTAATGTTGGAGGATTGTGGTCCTAGTAAACGAACCGATAGGTCCTAGCTAGAGATTATAGTATTGTGCTTAAAAAAGGTGATGAATGTTTGTTACGAGTATCATATTGAATATGGTTCAAACTTAAAAATGCGTGCCAGTTTAAAATTGCCTTTTTTTCAAATGGTGCATTGTATAAACTAATTATCAAAATCGCGATGCAAACAGATTGCGTGTACTGTATAATATACCCGCACACTAATTTAATAACCCTGGTTGAATTCATACATATACTCTCCATCAAATTAATGTCATTTATTCCAAATCAAGAACCTCATCTTCGACTTTCCTTATTTCCTTGAGCAATCCCTTCAACCTAACCTTTTCTTCATCCGAAGGCGAATTCACCATGACAGTCTGAAACGCAGCCCTTGCGGCTCCAGCTAGCTGGTGAATCCCCACTTTTGCATCAGACTTTATGTTGGGATTGCAATGCGGCAAAAAAATCTTGATGCTCATGACATCCTCATGACACCTCTCCAATAAATTCGTCGGAACGGCCAGAGCCCTAATTTCAATCTCCTTCTTTTCTTCCGGACTCATATTGCTATCCTTCCACGTTCTTTGCAAATCCGCATATGCGACCGCATCATCGTCCGCTGCTTGTAGATATATTTCTAAATCAATACTGCCAATCAGCTGCTCGGCCTTGGCTGCCGCACCGCTCTCTTTATCTTTTTTGCGCTGGGTGTAGGCTGCTGCCATTTGAGCTGCGGCTCCTCCGATTGCTCCGCCTATGGCTGCTGCCGCTCCCCCGCCAGGTGTTGGTTGTTTTATGGAGAGGGATGTTATGAATTGGCCTAGGATTTGTTTCGATGTTGCGGACGACATGATTGGAACTTTGGAAAATTAATTTTAAATGATGTTTGTTCTTTGAGTTTCAAGAGTTTGGGAGTTGATATGATGTGTGTAAAAAATGAGGATGTTTGACATTTAGTGGTGGCGGACTGACTCTACACAGTTTTGATACGGCGCATAACACGCGCATGTAAAGATACACGACGTACTTTCACTCACTAATTTGATTTGATACAAAAGATACCTCACAAAAACCATTGCATCCATCTTCAGTTAATCATCTTGACCTCCCATTTATATAAATACAAGTAAACCAGATCGATCCAAAATGATGAACACTATTGCCTTTTTCCTTGTCAATTTCCTGGCCATCAGCAATGGATTCACACCCAGTGGCATGCAAACCTTCACACGCCCACACAAAACTTCAATCCACGCTGCCCCCCAAACCCCTGAAGAACTCATCGAAACACCCGACATCTGGGAACCACTCAAAGAATCCCTCAACACCGTCCCGTGCTATGCATGCACCAACGACCAGGGCCAGCCCCTCCAGTACAACGTCGGAGACCTCCCCCTCGCATTCTTCTACCTTGACATCGACGCTGCTGAGGTTGAACTCAAAAAGGCACAGGAGGAAGCAGCTAAGGAATCTGCTATGAGCGGGATGAAGCTTTTTTTGACCCCATTCCCGTTGGGAGAAGTGTTTGAAATGGGCGTCAAGAAAATTGCACTCGTAGTTCCTTCTCAGGATGGAATCGAGGGTGCGGGTGCTCCAGCGGGCATGAATCCCGTTGGACAGCAAGTTCCCCTCTTTGGATGCATGGATATGGTGGAGGATCTTCCGGATGGTAGTGCCATGGTCCCCATGTTTTTGAGCAAGGCCGAGGCGGATGATGCCATGGGGATGGCGCTTGAAGGGTTGGAAGATGAGGAGAAGGCCAAGTTCAAGGTGGATGTTTTGCCACTTGCGGGGGCGATTCAGATGCAGGCTGATTCTCTTGGGAAGATAAATTTTACGTATGTTCCTCCGAAATCTTCGTTGGATTATTTGAGGTCTTTGGAAGAATAGGCAATAGGATCGATGGTGATGATAATGATGATATTCAACTGGTTTGAATTTGAAGTGAAGTGAAGTTGTGCACTGCAATGATTGGTATACTGTAGACTGCAAGTATAAGCTGTAGCAAGGCTACAGTAGTATTCAGAAATATCGATCTTTCCGGTAGACGGATGAAGCGAGGCTGAAATTATCTCTACACGTACGTGTACTTTCTCCTCACATTTTTGTTCAACGATGGAATATACTCTACTCGTACACACGTAGTACGTGTAGGTATTGGTGTCAATCTTCGTTGGAGAACATTTCGGAATTTGGCCAATCAATTTAGCTATTATAACAATATGTATTGAATCTCTTTTATCAACATTATAGAATTTAATTTACAAACGAAACACGGAAATATCGTGAGAGAGGTACGAGAGTACAAGCAGGGTACACGTACACGTACCCACGTACACGTGGTTACTTTTATAATTTTTAAATATAATGAATGATCAGTTGCTGTCGCCAAGCTTGCGCTTTTTACTGATGCCATTATTTCCTGACAGCACATCATGCACATTCCTCCTCAATAAATGATAAATTACTGATACCGGACAAGTCTCGCATGAAGCTGCCACCATGAAAAGTGGGAGGTTATCATCACGAATGCCAACATTCTTCAACGAGGACTTTAAAAACTTTCTCAATACCAAACTTTCGAACTGCGCTGCCGTAGAACGTTTCGTTGCATCCGTCCTTCGCAAATAAGCGGCCTAGGAATTTAAAAACTTTCTCAATGCCAAACTTTCGAATTGCACTATCATAGAAAGTCTCGTCGCATTCCTCGTCCTTCACAACAAATAGGCGGCCTAGCTCCTCTAGATACTTTATTATGTTGTTCTGCATTGTCATTGTAAGCTCCTTGAATGGGTCAATCGCGAGGACTTGATTGGCAGCATATGGGATGCAATAGATTGCCCCATCAGTTTCTAGAGTTCCACCATTCCATTTGGAATCTCCTTCACCCAGGTCATCCCGCCCCACGAGCGATGGTAGATGTTGTGTCTCGGGGTCAAATTTCAGCACACGATTGGCACCAGAAGGAGGCCAGTAGATACACTGGTCAGCTCCAATAATAGCGTCACCCCATCCCATTCCTGCTCCTGAATAAATTGGATCCCCAATCCAGGTATAGTTGTTGTTCCTTGCGTCAATCTGCAATACTTGACCTTCATCATTTGCAGCATAGATATAACCATCACCAGCCAATACACCATTCCCACACAAGAACCTTCTTCTCTTATCTTCCTTCCCTACAAAAGATATTGTGTCAGAATTGGTCGGGTCAAACTTGACAATGAGTGTGGTGTGATCAGGTATGCCATACACGCGATCATCATTTCCCACCACCGTTCCACTGTACTTGTACATCCCTCCTTGTCCTCCTAGACGATCCCCGACACTGGAGAGTAAGTCATTATCGGGGTTCAATCTCATAATCCGCCAGGCACAGTAGGGCATATAGTAGATATTATTGTCTGAGGCAAGTGCCCCTGATACCCACAAGCCACCACCGGGCCCGGTCTCTGGTAGCTCCACATTGTCGAGGGTTTCCACTGTGCCTTCGTTGGTATTTATTTTGAGAAAGCGATCGGAGTGATAAGGGGCACAGTAGATGCTGCCGGTGTTGGCTCGCACACCACACATCCACTTGTATTCACCATCACCGAGATCAGGTCCAATCTCTGTTAATGATTTGTCGAGTGGATTAAACTTTACGACGCGGCGAGCATGAGAGGGAATACCGTAGAAAAAACCATCCCCACCATCCACAAAAGCATTCCATTTGTTATCCCCTTCAATCTCATCACCAATGAGTGTTGTGAGGGAAGACTCTGTCATGATTTGTAATTTGTAATCAATGCAATGGTCAAATACTTGTATTGTATGGATACAAGCAAGCGATAAGCGATAAGCGATATCGCTTGATACAAGCAATTGATACAAGAGTTGATGTGACAGGAGCTTAAAACATTTAATCTGGAGGACTAGTCGAACCCCTTTTTCCTGCAAGGGGGGTGGTGTTGTTTTGCAATCCTGCAATGCCTGTCATGTCATTCATGTCGATGTCGTGTCAAACAAAAAAGTGTCATCTTGGGCCACGTTTTTTAGTTCCGAGAAAGCAGGCAAATTCTGAAGCATCACGCACCTCACCACGACTAATCGTTTGTATCATACCCCGGTAGCGGTACGTACAGTTTCCAACCAACACAGCAACACACCTTCCACGCACAGATACTGCTGAATCAATCCCATTGAACATACTGTACACTAGAGCGAATAAAAAGCAACAACAATTAAAAATCGAAAATGAAAACTTTTGAAACCGTGCTGCTGATAATAACTTGGTGCGCTTGGATGCAGATCCAAACAATCACGGCCTTTAGTCCAAACTTCATCCGGACCAATGCTGGCAATACACAAGTATCGGTACAACGCAGCAGACGGCACACGTACTCGTACATTATCAAATCCACCAAAAATGATTTCGAAGATTTACCAGATGACGATGATAGCGCTGGCGAGGAAGGCAAAGAGCTAGCAAAACAGTTCTACAATCAGCTCAAGAAAAGAGAAGAAGCTGCAAAATCGCAGCAACGACCGGAGGATGCCGATGCGGATGCGGATGCACTTGAAAACTATAATGTGAAAAGTTCCAAGAAATTCACCGGGAGAAGGGGGGAGATTGATTCCACTGGTAAACCCTCTGCTGGACTCTTTGCCGGTGGCAATGGATCCGTCTATGCATCATTCCCAGTGGACGGGCAGAAGCCTACCGGCACACGTACACGTACACCGTATTCTTCCTCGGAAGTATTATCTCAACGGGATGGAATGATGAGGGACGAGATCAACTTTATGAGAGTTGCTTCCAGTGAAACGACTATCATCGTGCAGGGAATATTGGTACTGCTGTTGTTAGGAGTTACGTTATATATTGGGAGCACGGGTGGTATTACGGATGGAAGTGATCGGTTTGGTGCGTTCGATGGTATGATTAATGAATTCAATGGATTGGGAGATAGCATTGATTTTTCAGCGATTGTGACTGATGATGCTTCTACAACAGTCGCTGCGGATGTGGTCAAGGAAGGATCAGTGTGGCTTTGAAACCAAACCGGAACGGATCGATCGATGCACATACATATGTCGCTTGCTTGCTTGTATAGTAATAGTATAATGATTAAAAGGGTAGGGTGGCACTGTATAAGTTTATGTTCAGTTTATGAATATATATAACACCAATACCGGGCGGAAATGCAAAAGGTACTGTAGGATGCATATTTTAATAAAAACATGAGTAAATTCAAAATGGATATAATATTTAGTAAAAAACAACAACTTCACAATGAAACGCATACGTGTACTCAATACTGCAGTGTTAAGACGAGGCACCACCCTTAAATACACTGCAATTTCAAAGGTTGCATTAAGGAAAATCTGCCTTTATCAATACAGTACCCCAACGGCAATGGAAACAATACATGTATTCTACGAGTACACGTACTGTACACCTTCCATGAAGAAATATATTTGTATATGCATTTGAAGACAAAGACAAGTTGAAAGTTCGAAGTATGATGTGGTCTACTGTAGACTAAAGTTGCGAGGTTTTTTGAAATCATGTTGCTTACACTGTTTATGCATCTCTAAGGCCGATAAGATAATTACCAGCAAACAAAAGACTCTCTTATAAGGATCAGCAATGACGTGAAATTGGGATAGGAAAAGTAGGAATGACACCATTTCCTGCTACACACTTTTTTTTCTTGCGAATGTCATATGACGCAACAAAGTGACGTCTTACGCGTTCAACGAAAAGCTGCTCTGAGAATCTGCATCCAAATTAACATACTGAAGAGGTCCATTCCGCCTGTCGATGGCACGAACGGCGGCCCCAATAATGAATACTCCTCCGACGATTCCTACAAGTGGGATGATATAAGCAGCTGCTCCACTAGATAATTTTTGTGCGTCACCATCACCATCACCATCAGCATCAGCATTTGAATTGCTTACTAGATTGCTGGAATTTGGGGGGTCTGTAGGTGGTGCTGTATTATCGTTGGACAGGTTGTCAAAGGGAGTTGCCGAGGCTGTTGGCGATCCAGTCGTTTCGGCCGTCGTGTTTGATGTCGTTGGCTGAGGAGTAGCTGGTATTGGAGTGACCGTTGGCGATTCAGTAGTGGTGACAGTCTTCGAGGGTTCTACTGTAGGAGGGACTGGAATCAGCTTCTTAGTCGGGCTGATGGATGGAGCGGCCGTTGGTAATTTAGCAGTGACAGTCTTTGAGGGTTCTACTGTAGGAGGAGGGACTGGATTCAGCTTCTTAGTAGTCGGGCTGATGGATGGATATTCGAATGATGGATAAGAGAGCGAAACCTCTCCTGGGTAGGAGAAGGAATAAGAGTATGAGAAGGACGACAAGAAGTCGATGGTGGCATCATCCTCAACGGGACGGCCAAAGACCTGTCCACCGAGCTTGTACTGCAATTGGGGATTATTCTGTGCACGTCGCTTACGAACGAGCTTCTCCTCGCCTGTGGCAATGACAGATACATTCGCCAGGAGGGACGAAGAGAGAAAGATAGCTGCTATCGATGATTGTTTCATGTTCTGGTATCAATATGGATAATGCTTGTAATCGCAACGCCTATAAATGGAATCCTGGAATCGAGCAACAGAATTTACAGTATTGTAAAATATGAGACCACAATTAGGCCGTCAAAGAGAGGAGTCTACGCATACTATTATCCTGGAGTATCGCAATTTGTGTACAGTCACGTATGATTAAGGTGCCGGTTGCAGCAAATTTTTGAGGGATAATTAAAAAAGCGGGACAGGATGTACTTCTCACAATAGTTATGTGACGTGAAAATTATGTCCCACGGTGGCCTCGTAAGACTGATGAAAACTGAAATGGAGTTTACAATGACCATGATCACTCTTTCAAGCCTGTAATAAGAACCGTTGACACACTTTTTTTTACATTAGGGCGATTATATCAAAATTTGATTCACGCCTCATTGATTTTAGACTCCAGGTTATTTATGAAATTTCAAAAATTATAGGAGAGTTTTGAGAGTAAAACGAAAGACAGTATTTGCCGTTCGGACAGCGGGCTACACGTACGTACAACGTACGTACTGTAGCGACCAGACTTCTCCTTCTTCATCTATCCAACATCCAACTCATCAAATAATCTAAACAACCGAATACCAGTATGATATCATACCTGCTGATACTACATAACTCTACTGCGATGCCTTGAATGACCAGATTGTCAGAAAAATGTACCGTGCGCAATGTATTCTATCCCTTTCATAACCATCGCACTATTCGCAACGCAAATGAATCGCAGGGAAATTCTCTCCTCGATATTGACTTCATCAATAATCATGAAAGAAGATAATGAATTCATCACTACACGCAGCGACACTGCCACCAAAGAGGATGGGCCGTGGAGTATTACATTGCCACTTGAGCCTAACTCCGGCGGCACAAATAGTATTAGAGCGACACTATGTTATAAACCTGTTACGACCCGATTTGGATCAAGAACATATATACCGAAAAAGATATACAAAATAATTATCGACACCGGATCCCCTTATCTGGTCGTTGCTGATGGAATGGAATATACAAGTTTTTTTGAAGAGTTGAACACATCGGAATCGGAGCAGGGGGCTGTATCTGCTCTTTTTGAAACCATTGGCATTCTGTTGGAAGGGGAGTTTCCCTACATATTCGGCGAATCAAATTATGGACCAACTGAAGAAATCTACGGCTCACAAAAAGGAAATATAGAATGGAAAGAGAGCTTCATTCAATTTCGTGACGAGCGATTGTCAAGGAATACTGTACTCGGAGTCTTGGATGACAAACTCGTCAATGAGGCTGGAGGCCCTCTGCTAGGCTTGGTGAAAAGGTCAAATTTTGAATCTCAAAAGGTTCAACTTCGCCCAACTTTTTTCGATCAACAAAGGGGAGGAGATGAAATCAGGTCTTTTCAGATTGATTGTCCGAATAGGTTATTCACACTGACGAGCGGCAAATCACTAATTTCAGAGGATGCCAAAAGTGATACTGTCATTCCATTGGTTGATCTTCGACCGTTGGGAGATTTTGTGGAGCATTACGCATGCACGGTGATGGAATTGCAATTAGACGGGAATATTTTCACTCCCAGCAAGCTAGTAGGATCAAGTGATGGTCTAGTAAGGCCTATAGTTGCAGTGTTTGACTCAGGTTTGACTGGATGTCTCTTTACACAGCCATTGTGGGATATTTTGCAACAAAATGGAGTGAAGTTGCAAACTGTTCAATCCATCAATGTTGGAGTTTCCGCCGAGGAAAGCATCATTAGCATCAACAATACTCGTACACGTAGCAAAGTACGTGTTGGAAACCAGAAATCCAAATCGCTTTACCATTTTCAGACAGATCCAAGCATGAATCCGTTTTACAATCTTTCGCCAATTAGTTTGGATTGGTTTGACGACGAAGATACTTGTCCACACGTGGTTGTACTTGGTCAAACATTTTTGACCCAGGGGTGTCTAACAATAGATATTGATGATAGGAGAGCAACCTTTGTCAAGTCATATGATATTGAATACAAATAAACACCTTTAAAAAATTAAATGTTACAAATATATCCATACCGTATAAAAAACCTGCACGACACAAATATTAATTATCATTGCAGCATGCTTGACTTGACGGTGGGAGAGTAAAGTATGTAGGGGACCGAGGAGTTCATTCTAGTTTATCACTGCAGAATGGATGCATGTCGTCAAACTCTACAAAGTTGATTTAGAGACGAGTACCTTGAACCTGGCTACGAACCTGATTCGTCACCAGGACTGCTGGATCTTTGTTTCGAGGAGGAGAACGTGGGGGGCGAGATATAATGTTCAGATGCTTCTCTTTTGACTGCACGAAATTCTTGACCTTGTTGTAAAATTCAGGTTTTTCCCTCATGATTTCGAGCAACTGCTCCTTTGTCATATCATTAAGTTCATCATCATTGTTACTGCTGTCACGATGTTCTTCTTCTTCGGATCGAATGGTACGGGAGAAACGGCTTCTTGCACGAGAACTATCACTAATTCGTTTGTACTTGTCTTGCGTAGTGTTTGTGTTTGTTCTTGTAGAGCTACCATTAGTTTTAGGCAATCTTAGTGATGGGCTGTTTGATCTACCATGACGACGAAGAGCAGAGGTAGTACCGGCGGTAGAAGAAGCATACTTCGGTATAGTCTCTCGCATTTTTGTCCTTCCTTCTCTGTTGCGTGGCGAGACTCTATTGATGTGTACGTGTAAGTGCTTCACACGACTTTTCGAGCGATAGTTCATCGATTCGCTGTATCTTGGGGATTGTAAAATCATGACTGGCTGGTTGACTGACTGACTACTAAGTTATTTGTCTGTTCCTTGGTCTTTGCTTGTGTGTAATAATATGGTATATGGGAAGTTCTGCAGTTCAAAGGTGGAAAAATTTCAATTTGTTCGGTTGAACAACCAAAATCTTCCATAAAAGACTTTTGACATTGGTCTTTCGTCACAACGCATAGCAAAATCGGCTGAATTAGGCTCTTGTCGCTGTTTGGGGATGATAAAAAAACCACCTTGCTTGACGCGTTCATCCGTCCGTTTTTAGGCCATTTCATGCGCGGGCATTGCGTTGGGGGGCGCAGGCGGGCGTTGGCGTTGCACGAATGAATATCTTGAAATCAAAGTACCAAGTCTACAGTGTATAACAGATAAATTAGACATACCGCCCGCCCGCCGTCGGTTCATACAAACATACCGTACGGTACAGTAAACAGACACGCATACACATCACACATTGAACATCAATCACAATCAATTCGGCATGAAATGAAACGGGAAAACAACTCGGAACAGAATAGAAACTACACTGTAAATAAATCATTCACGTTATTACACGTACCAGGAGTATGTATGATACAATCTGATGAAGAGATCAGAAGACTTTCCTATCATACCTATCATACCTATCATACCTATCATACCGTACCTCTAATTTCCAATCCAGGTGTTTCAAATCTAGTTTCAAAAAATGAAGAATGAATTACCACCGTCACGAATAAAAAGTAAACCTTCCACCCCTTCCACCCCTTCCACCCCTTCCACCCACTCAACCCACTCAACCCACTCAACCCACTCAACCCAAGCACACTCAACTCCACATCAGCAACAGCAACAGCAACAGCAACAGCAACACATACACATACACACACACGTACCATTCCGTTCGGCGGGAGGAGCTTCCACTGGATCATTTGCCGCTCCTAGTGTGCACCATTATATACCCCCTTCCAATTCTCCTCTTCAATATCCCAAGGAGAAAATGTCGCGTGCACCCAACAACAACCACATTTCTCAGTCGAACTCACACTCGAACTCACACTCACACTCACACTCACGGGACGTGGCTATACTCGTAGCTGGGTCGCCGAACTTGGAGTTGCACTTGTCTAGTGGCGGGATTGAAAACGAAAACACTGTAGAACATCAGGAATGCCCCGAGAAGAATGCTCAAGAATTGAATTCTGTTTCATCACTATTAATGCCAAAGGTGGATCCTGATGATGATGCTCATGGTACATTGCACGACGATGACGATGACGATGACGATGATTGTGATTGTGATGGTGAAACGAATACAGATGAGACTCCATTACGTGCAGTGCAAGATAAGAACACTGAACACGAAACAGAGGGTGAAGAGAAACAATTAAGTACAAGAGCAAATCAATCAATATCAATCAATGACAATGAATCAAATCACAATGATTTATCGGAACAGGAACACATGACCATGAACATGGACGCAATCGCAATCCATAATGGTGAAATCGATATCGATGTCGATGTCGGAGATGTGAGCGGAGTAAATACATCTTTTGCATCTGACTTTAGTTGCGAGATGGAGAGAATGACTTTGATGCAAAATAACTCTTCTCCCAATGAAAATTCGGTTCCTAATTCTCACCTCTTGATACACGAACAAGCATCATCATTCGAAGAAAGTGATGGTGATGGTGATGGTGATGGTATTAGCGAATGGAGCAATAGTCAAAGTCATGGAGACGGAGACGGTTCTAGTGAAAGCCGTGCCGACAGAATTGAGAACGAGAACGGATTGGAATCCTCACAAGTTAATGATATTGATAACAGCTGCCACAGTCATGTCGACGAGGACAACATCCATACATCTACATCGGGGGTAATGCAATCACCAAGATCACCGTGGGGAAAAAATACTACTCATGCCATTAATGCTTGTGGGATTGGGATTGGGCGGAGTGCATCAGATAGTACTGCAACCAGTATCGAGGTTGGAGATGGTGATGCGAATGCTCTTGGAGCAATGAGATCACCGTGGGGTAATAATGATAACAGTGTCGGTAGTAGCACTGTGACAAGTATAAATGATGATCGCATCAGAGGCCTCGGCGCAATACGGTCATTGCCCTCAGATCTGCCGACACTCCAAAAAGATCTGTTTACCAGTACTGGAACTGGAACTGGAACTGGCAGCGAAGACGGTTTGGGGACATTGCCATCACCTTGGAACAAGTACCTGAAAGAGGAGGAGAGGTCGATTCAGCCTACAAGTATAGATTCTCTTTTGACAAATCCTGATATTAGTTCGGATGTTTCATCGATATCAAATCAGTCTAGTGTGACACATTCATCCGTGTCAACTTGTTTATCAAATCAAAGTCCATCTCTGCAGCATCTAGCATATTTAGCCAAGAACTCTACCGCGGCTTATGTCATGAAATTCACACCGGAAGATAAACAAAGACGGCGTTGCACTACGAGTACACGTACACGTACACGTAACCCATTGAAAAATACTGCAGACCGTCTGTCTGTAGAGGAATTACGCCAAATATATGGTTGCAAAAGTCGGCGAGAAGCAATGAAGCTCTCCATCGATCAATCGAATTGTCTAAGTGCAGCCTCAAATGTTTTAGTGGATTTACTATTTCAGTATCTACGCGAGCATTGTGGAGTTCGAACGCAACAATTATTTGATGGAACTAACAATAACGGTGAAAGAAAAATGGGGTCAAGGAGTAAAGAAGCTCAAAGGGGACTATCGCTACCCGCAGCAGCGATCGGTTGGCTTTCGTCGCATATTTATCCTGATGAAAGCGATCAACAGTATCACCAGCAATGGCAGGACAAAGAGGAAAATTGCTTGCCTAACGCATCACCAGCACCGCAAGTGCAAAACAAACTATCATTACTCAAAGTTCTACTAGCGAAGCATGTAACACATCTTCGTGTGACGGGTGCACCATGGCCAGGTCCTATGAAAAAATATAGAAAGAAAAAGGTTAACGCGGGACAAAGCTTTGAGACTCCAAGAAGAAGAGGTAGAATGCTCTTAAATGTTGACGCTCAGTCTGCATCATCATTTCTATGCTACTTTCGGAATTTGCAAAATAATCCACGAGTGGATATGAAACTATTTCCAAATGTTGAATATCTGCAGATTGATGGCATTGCTCCAGAATGGATACAGAATCTACGCGCGACAAATGATACCCTTGTCAAAATGACAATGCAACGCGGTTGTTTGCACAATTTTTCGAGACTCATTGGGGTCGACATCGGCAAGGGTCAAGTCACCGAGAAGGCTCGCAACAAATCTCATGAAGCCATATTTGAAAACGGTGCCTATGATGATATTTTGGGCGTGGCAACGAAACAGACGTCACCTCTTGTGAAAATGCCTTTGCCATCAGAAGAGGGGGACGATGCAGATTCAGTTGGAGAACAAGGCAACAAAGCATACGGAAATTTGGCAATCTATCCTTTGCTCAATCATTTGACATTGTCCAGATGTGGAATCGGAGAACTGTCAAGTTTCACAGAGAGCGGAAATACGACCTCTAATGTTGCTTGCCATGGTGTCTCCTCAGAAGGACAAAGAGATGGTTCAAAACGGACCACTATATCGTTTCTGGAAGGTTTGATTACCTTGGATCTATCACATAATGAATTTATATGCGCCAAAAGTGCCCTGAGTGGATTAGATCGAGCACTTGGGTTATCTGCCATAAATCTGTCTGATAATAAGCTGCTAAGGTGCGTCATAACTTTAAACTATTTGTGATTGGTGCAAATCATCGCCGTCTTCTAACTTTCATTCACATTTCAGCATGAAAGGATCACATATCCTAGTTGGTAACATCAAGGTTCTTCTTCTGGCAAACAACTGTATAAAAGATGTCCAGGGCCTTGACCGTCTATATTCATTGAAGAAACTAGATCTGAGCAACAATAGAATATCAAAATTATGTGACGTTTCTGCGTTAGCAAAATTACCTGAACTAATGGAACTCAATTTGAAAGGAAATCCTTTTGCTTCTAAAGGTAAGAACATTCATTCATTCTTGAGAAAGGGAATCGCTACACGTAGTGTCCTATCTTTTTTGCTGACGAAAAGTCATTTTGTCCATGTCCTTAGCAAAAGGAGGCAGGCGTCGGTATAGAATACAAGTATTCACTTTGTTCAAGGAATGCAGAATAGACAACCATGATACTAGTTTCACTTATAGAGAACTCATGAATTTACTTCCACGCTTAGATGGCATCGACGCCACAAAGAAGGATCTAGTAATGTTGAAGTATCTCTCGTTCTCTCAATCTGTCCGCAATACAATTCCTGACATTACAAACGATGAAGGTGCAGAGGTTATCGAGGAAGACGATCCAACTACGGTACTCGCGCGGCAACTTTCGGAACCCTTCAGGGAAGATTATGAGAATGAGCCTCTGCAGACTTTACCGGCCCCAACGACTTTTAGCCGTCGCCCTGTTAAAAGGACGGCTCCCCGGAACGCAGCTGTAATTGGAAGTTCGAGTCTTTCTGAACGTTTTAGCAAGCATAGGGGTATTCGCCAGAAGGCTGGCAAGTACTCAAAGGTTAAGCTGCGAAAGCAGAGTCAAAGGTCAAGACATGCAGTTGTGTTACCCGAGCTGTATCTTTCGCTCGAGAATGTTATCCAATCAATGGTTCGTACTACCGTTGATGAAAATATCGCAGATCAACCCATAGAAGATGACGAAGAGATGGTAAAAAGGGACAGTGAAGATGTTAATGACGACGAGACTCCGGCTGTAGACTTTCAGATGAATTCAGATGAAACAGCTGATAATTCAAAGTCTGTTGTTGAAACTGTTAATGGATTATCAGATGGTCGAGCTGAAGACTCTAGTTGTAATAATACAACTGTCTTGAACAAATCAGATCCACCGGGTATTCCACTGCAAGTGGAAGAAAGCATGGATAAAGACATTAATGATATCAATGGAAGGTCTAATGACGAGGGTTCATTTCCAGGCACCGATGCAAACGAATTATACCAGGAGTCAGACGATCAGGATGAAAACATATCTTCATGCCCTACAGAGGTCATTGGCAATCGCAATGATGTTGACGACGATCAATCAAGCGAATTTGAGGCATTGCGGTTAGAACACAATGAAAATGTACCAGGATCATCTGTCTCTATTTCTGTTGCTGATGACAATGAAAGTATCAGTGAAAAGGATGACCCGGAAGTCAGTCTCAAACGGATAGATTTTGCTTCTACTGAACGTTCTGCTGTATATGGCGGGCCGGACTCATATTCCAAGCTTTGTATCGCACAATACTTTGAGCTGTACTTCCGTTGTTACGTATTTCCATCAACAAGTCATAATGAATCAATTGATCTGTACGAAGACTCAAGTCAACACCCAACAGTCCCCCAAGTGCAGCTCTACCAAAGCGATCGAGATTTGATGATGTGGGCTTTAGCTCAGAATATTGCGGAACGGCAAGAAATAGCGTCTCATTTACACAACCCTTCAAATGAAAACCTTGTGATGGTGTCCAAAGAAAACATTCTACCATGCGGTTTAGGTGCAACAGCCCGTATCCAACCCCATACTGCAGATGTGAAAGGATCAAAAGGTCAAACCTTGTACAGTTCTACAGGAAACTCATATTCCATCAGCCGAAGTCAAGATCTACTCTTTTGTGTCACAAGCAAAGCTGTTTACTTTATTCCTGATTTTGCTGGTACGAATACGGATAACTCGATTGAATGCCGTCGGTTCCCTTCTCCAATCCCTCTGGATGCTACCTTTGCCAATGCTCTTTGGCCACATGCATACTGTCGCCTTCCGCTCAAACATCTCAGAAAAATTGCCTTTGACGGTTATGGCTTTCAGAGGCTTACTCTCTATTTTAAGCTGCCTTCATTGAGAGGTGCAGTGTATGCCCAACCAGAGAACGGTCTAAGTAGCGCCTTCGACTACACCTATGTCATCTTTACATGTAATCAGCGGCACACTATCAAGTTACTTCAGAACATCCAAGGAGCTGCCAAAGACGCTTCGTTCAATGATAGCGTTATAGTTGAGAATGACAACAACGGTACAATTCAAGCAATATCTCGTGCCCTGACTCGAAAAAGCTGGTCAGATGATATTCTTCTCTACCAAATCATCCACCAATCGTGGCAGAACCGCGAGATTGAGGATGCTAGGCGTTCTTTTATTTTGACGAATGACGAAGTCTTTCTCTTCAATGAAACTTACGCAGGAGATTCATCTGAATGTGCGTTGGAAGAAGATATATCGAATATTCGGTTTGGCGATATTTCAATGAGAACCATTTCTTCAGCAAATATTCAGGATGTTGCCGATATCTGCATCGCGAAGGATGATCCCAAAATGATAACAATGAATATCAAGTCACAAAGTAGGCTAAGGCGTCCAACATATTGGATACTACGATGCTACGACAACGAGAATGCAGAACGTTTGGTGGAAACTGTGCGAAAGGCAAGCAAAGCGGCCGCGTCTACTAGCTATGAGTAGCGATGGCAAGCTTAAATGAAACAGTATTATAATATTAACAAATGTACAAGGTAGATATCATGTGCCTGCTGGTATCGCCTAGAATTATTTTCTGCTTGCTATCTCGTACCATTCAAAGCTTATTTCGGCTGAACGAAATCGGCATGCGTCTCTTTATATTTATCGATATGATGCCGCCCAAAAACCATTGGAGGATACTTTGGACCTTCATCCCCAAGGCAACTTTCAATGCATTCCACAACCGTATCAAAATTGGGATCATAAAAGAATGGGATAGAGTAACGATCAGTGGATGAATCTGGCGCACCGCCACATTTACCATCGCAATTATCATTTCCTTCTGATGAAATCAACACTCTATGTACTGTTGATTTGAACTTGCCATTAGTCCAACGTTCCAGCATATCGCCCAAATTAACCACAAATGTAGCCGTCCCTACTATTTCTGGAGGCACGGGAACATCTATCCATCTCCCATCATGATGAATTTGTAAACCAGGCTTGTCCATAGCTAATACCGTCAACATTCCATAGTCTGAATGTGCACCACAGGCAAAAATACCCCTATCGACGTCACTTACTTCATTGGAATAATGCAGCAGTCGGATAAATGCTAAAGGATCACGGAAGTGCGGATCGAAATATGTTTTGGGTAAATCTAAAGCCAGGGCAAGCAATTGTATCACTTGAAAACAGACATTCTTCATTTTCTCGTGATATTCCATCATGGTCTCTTTCCACCGAATACCGTCAAGTTGACCCTGAATATTTGTAGGGTATATATTCGGTCCAGTGAATTTGTCGGGGTTATATCTAGGATCTTCTCTAGAAACGTCCTCCGCAAGATAATATCCTTCTTTTGTATCCCCTTTCATTTGATGCGAGGGATCAAGCGTCTCCTCCCCCATCGCCGTGTAACCCCGAGTCATGACAGGGTCAGAAAATTGTTTCTTGACATTAGCAGGAAGAGCAAAGAATTGCTTCGATTGATGAAATACTCGATCAAGTAGATTTTTGAGTCCATCGTCTTGGACTTGGAGATAGAAAAAACCGACGAGTTCGCATGTTTCACGAAGGAGTTTGACTTGTCCCTCTTCCTGCACGGGCTTGTTGTCTTGTATTTTTATGGTTGGTATCTTTATGGAGCTGTTTTTAGTTGTCATGGTATCCAAAATTATCTGCGTAACGGTATGTGTAATGTGTGATGTGATGATGAATGAATTGATGTTTGATGCGCTTCGCTTGTCATGGAAGAAAGTGCTTTTTCGCCTTTCGGAATCTAGATTTGTGAAGCATAACCGTTTCCAAAT
>Ga0115005_10001233_pt1 | contig 20155 bp, 15 predicted proteins | sample ArcOceMetagenome_FD_87163 | JGI IMG/M metagenome (GOLD analysis project Ga0115005, IMG submission 87163) | Marine eukaryotic phytoplankton communities from Arctic Ocean - Arctic Ocean - Greenland ARC118M Metagenome | ecosystem: Environmental > Aquatic > Marine > Oceanic | place: Arctic Ocean... | reverse complement strand
TCGATGATTTGTTCCGAGATGTCTGGTGGACGACATTTTCAACGAAGCGAGACACATTTTCATAACTCAGCTCATTCTTGACGAATGATACATCCATAATGGCATCGCTGCACTTCTCTGCTTCTGCCTTTGCCACATCTGAGACTTCTCGAATCAGCTGATAAAAGAGCCTTGCATCTGTATCTGTACACGTGGGCATAAAATTTGAATAATCGAAAGTCTCCTCATAAGAAGGTCTATCAAGTTGTTCTGCCAAAAGATCCCCATTTTGACATTGCCTCAGTGCCGTTAATGGATTTATGGCACAATTTGTGGCAAATTTTTTCCAATTGAGGATATACATGTCTGTCAAGTTTGTTAAAACATTTTTCAATCCCACTTCGTTCCAAGTTTCATGCAATCTCTGCTGCAGATTATCTTGGTTGGTGCTATCAGCATGTCCGCTTTCTTGAATGAATGTGTGTCCCACTCCTGTCCATGTAACGCTAAAGGCGCAAAGATTCTCATTTTGGCTTTGACGACTGCATCTATCCCCAATATGAATATCCGCACCTCGAATCGCCCCATGCGTGGTCGAAGCGTAAATAATGTTAACTTTCTCGCCAATCCCTTTCTCGTGTAAGCGCTGCTGGATTTCATCAACAATACTGAGACTTCCATTACTCATAATCACTAGATTTATTTGTTCTGTTGGATGGAAACGTGGGACGATAGACTCTAGTGCCGGCACAGCATGCGGAGCTTTTGTTGCCAATAGAATGTTTCGGATGTCTTGTTTGTCATTGTCATTGCCATTCTTATGGATGATTTCAGAAGGGATGTTTTGAAGATGAACATTGCCGTGAAAATCTTTCATCTCTACCGACACGTATCGATTGTTCACCGGCAGATTATTCTCATGCACACTGTTCCTGTTCCTGGCGCTCATAGTTTCTTCTCGATTTGTGTCGCTCTTTTGTTTGATCTCGCCCGGGTTTTTGTACGACCTCATTTTGCGTTCATGGTGCGGTTGAAGAAGGAGACATACAGGGAACTTCCTTCTGCAGGCAAGTCGCATTGAGCTCGCATACAAAAGACCAATGGAGCCTCCTCCAAGAATATGCAGAGTCATGAGAAAATATATCCAGGAGGTCTGTATGGTGTACATACTTATGGGTGTAATGTATAAGTAGGGGTTGGCGGTGGACACGCATGATACGGTACAGTCATGAATTGAATGATGTGATACGTTGGTTTGCGAAGTTTGGGTGAAAATTGGTAAAAAAAAGCCCGGGAAATGAAAAAAATCAGCTTCAAAATGACGTTGCACTGGTCGCTGATGCCAACAACGCAATAAAACACATCAGGAGTAACAAGAAGAGTGGTGATCATCACCAATAAGCATCACTTGACATCTCACAAATTTGCAACTCATTAGATTGAACTACATCCCTGAATATAAGTTACCCACCCAACCTTTGTAAAATGAACCAAATAACAGTATTTCTTACCCTCATGTTAGTAGCCCAATCTCAGGCCTTTGCTCCCATGAGCATGCCATCTACAAGAGCAATTTATGGAAGAAATGCAATGCCATCATTCCGCATGTCTGAGGAACCTTCAGATGCAGCAACTGTTGAACCCCCTGCTGAGGAAGAAGAAGAACTCGATGTTGGTTCAAAACTAGCCTTGGAAAAGCAAAAGAGAGCTGATGAACTTAGATCTCAAGAAGTTTTCATGAAACGTTCTACAGGAATCCACAAGTGCGGAAATTGTGATTGGGAATTCGATGAGAAGAAGGGTGATTCTTTCATGATTGGAGGTATGGTCAAGCCTGATACTCCTTTCTCGGAGATTCCTAGTAATTGGCGTTGTCCTACATGCCGTGCGTCAAAGGATAACTTTATGGAAGTTACCGAGGAGATTCCGGGGTTTGAAGTCAACCAAGGTTACGGTTTGGGGGGAAATTCCATGACTTCAGGACAAAAGAGTGGTATTGTGTTTGGAGGACTCGCAATTTTCTTCCTCCTCTTCCTTGGAGGATATGGTCTGTCGTAAGCGGAGTTGATTTGCCGTTTGAAACGAAATCAATACAAATCTAACAAATAATGTACTTAGCCAAGGAATCATTCCACAAATTCTTTGCTTACTGTATGCCTTGTAGCTTTTAGAAAACGAATCAAAGTATAGGGAAGAACGGTGCAATACATAGCGTTATGTATCTCTACATTCAGATCCTGACTGTTATACTGCGGCAGTGTCATACCTGATGAAACCTACCGGTATGTGAAAAGATTGAAAAAGGACAGAAGATTCTTTCAAGGATCTTCTATTTATGAGGATCTTCTGCGTACTTTGTGACTTTTAGACAGGTGCTGTGAAGAAGCAAAAAGATCCAATAATGTACGAGTAATGTTAATACAAATTATTTTGAAAACGAAACTCTCTTCCAAAACAAATAAACCTTTTAGTTGATAGAGTTAAGCTCCACGAGCTTCTTCAAACATTCATCAACATTCATATCCTCAAGAGCGTCAAATACACTTCCTTGACCCTGGTCACCGGGGAGTGTCACTCTAGGATCAACACACCATGCCTTGATTATTTCTTCAGTAAAACCAGCATCCAAGAGAGCCTTTCCGAAAGCATCTTCAGAGATGGATGCGCCAAGCCAGTTGGTCTTCTCAGCAAGTCCCTCAAAAGGAGAGGCACTCGCATGAACACCGTTATCACCCTTGTCGGGAACATCCTTCAATCCGAGAGACTCCCAAGTTTCAAGAATAGTTTTGCGAATGGATCCCTCGGGACCATCAGCAGGATCGGTAGGTCCGAGCAATTTTCCACGGAAATCTTCCCATGACAAGGTTGCGGGGTTCCATTCAACTTCGTAACAATGAATGCTAGTTCCTGCTCCAACAAATTTCGAACGCATGCTCATGAAGAAAGCATTGAATACATACAACTTCTTATCATTCTTCGATACAAGCCCACAGTAGAATCCCCCTCCAAACTTAACAACTTGGGCCTTTCCCCATGCCTCATTGAGTTCAGCAGCATCACATCCAAACTCCTTGCATGCATCCATTGCGTTGCAAGCACGGTTCTCACTCAATGCGGTTTCCCACTTCTCGCCAAAAGCCTCCTCGAATTTAGCGGCAGGAACAGGGATTTCAGATGCAGGGAGAATAGTAGCCTTACTTGCGATAGCATAGTAATGCTGATCGATGAGCTTTTTCTCATCAATAGTCTCTCCGCTTACATCGCATTCCGAAAGAATGGCGATGCCTGCTTGAGTTAATTTATTACGAACGAGGTTCTGTGTCGCCTCAGTGTTCGCATGAGGTTTGACAAACACAAATGCCGAGTTTTTGGGTTCTTCAGATGCTTTGCATTCTTTAGAGGCTCCTCCACATATGCTAAGGTTTCCCATTTTCCAAGATACAGCAACGGCGGCGGTAAGAGCGAGAACGGAGAGGGTAAGAAGAGTGGATGATTTTGGCATATTTAGTAAGTTTGGGAATTTTTGCGTTTATGTTTTAGTCTTGCGTCATTTTTACAAGAAGAGAATTCAACGGACGGATACGACGGCAATGCGAAGAGATGGGTGGTGGGAGTGTGGTGGGAGGAAAAAAGAATCTTTTTCACATTATTTGGGCGCAATCTCAAATCCATCGACGACGACGTACAGAAAATACCGTATGTACACAACGATACGAGAGAGACGTGTTTTCTACTCCAGATAGATGCATTCAGAGCCACGAAATTTGAAATTGTGTGGAAAAAGCCCGCGCCAGCCTCATTTTTTCACGGAACACTTCTGAACACTATTTTGGTTGCTAGCCACTCTGTAGAACACTTACTCGAGCACTTCCTACTAGAGCACTAGATCTACGTTGTGATATTGTGCACTAAATACATCTGTAATCATGTCAGGCGAAGACGTTTATAAAGATCTCATTGACTTTCTGCAATCTGAGAGAGCTGATCTCCGATTGGCTGCTGCTGAAGCAGTTTTGCAAGTAACAGCTCACGATGCTATGTCAAGCTTGATCAAGTATGGTGCGATCAAACCCCTCTGCCGCCTCGCATCTAGATCAAACGAACCATCTGGGGTCAAAGCTCTGGAGGCATTAGTACAGCTTTCTTCGCACGGGACTAGCATTAATCAGTGTATTGAAGATATTCTAGATAACGGGGGCATCAATCGTATGACCGAGATTGCATTAGCTCCGCACGATGGTGGCAAAAACGAGGAGTCTTGGAGGAAAAGGGTAAATTTTGCCTTGGCTCTATTGGCTAATATGACTCGAACGGAAAGAGGTGCTGTTGATCTATGTGGTAAATCTATGCCAGATGAAGCTGTGGCTATATCAGAGGAGGAGGAAAAGGGGATGCTTCCTGTGAAACCGACCATGGCTCTGCTCACTGCCTTGTTTTTGAAAAGTGAATATGTTAAGGAGCAAGATGAGCAAACAGAGGGTGAAGGAAAAGAGGACGAGGATCAAATTGAAACTGGTCTCAATATCGAGAAGATTGCATCATCTTCGAACGATCCCTTCCAGCATTTTGCAGCTGTGTTGATGAATTCTACACAGGTAGAACAAGGACGTAGGTTTGTAATGAAAATTCACCAACAAGATAATAACTCAAAAGGCAAATCCATTCTTGAAAAAATATCGCCTGAATTGCGGTCATCAAATCCAATTCGAAGAAGAGGAATAGCGGGAACTATGAAAAATTGTTGTTTCGAAAAGAACGCTGCTTGGTGGTTGATCAATGAGGTTCAGATTGTACCAAAAATATTGTATCCATTGGCGGGGCCTGAAGAGCTCGATTTGGATGAAAAACGTGGAATGGATCCTGATCTCTGGCTTGAGGGACCAGATAAAGTACGCGAACCTGATAAAGTCGCTAGATTACTGCTCGTCGAAGCGATCCTATTGCTCTGCGCTAGTGGCAGAAGATATAGAGAATCAATTCGTGTGGAACGAACCTACGCTATATTGAAAATGATGGACTTGACTGAGGACTCAGAAGATGTTTCAGAGAGAATAAGTGAATGTGTTAATTATCTACGCCGCGATGAAGAAAATACTCAGGACGGATCTTCAGATCAATTTGTTGACGATTCTGTAGCTAAGAAGATGCTTGCGTTACCAGCACCATCTGCAAGTGAGCAAGTGGGAGGACATGATGAGGATTATGATGAATTAGACTAGATTTATTAATAAAGTTCCATACATTGCACATATCAGGAGTTCTTTTTGTACGAATCGAGAATGCTATTAATAATAGTGTACATAATTATCGTGGGTTTCTACATCAATCAAAGGTATTGCAATTACCGAATCAAATCATAACAAATAAACTACACGTACATTACATTATGAAAAAATTATAACAATCCTTTCTCGAACATCAACTCGGACCGAATGACAACTTTCTCTACACCTGGCGTTATATCTCCTCTCTCTACTCCTTCTTGAATCTGGATCAAATCAAACCATTTGGCATCAGCTGCATCGTCAGCTGCAAACAATAGTGGGATATCCTGGCTTTCACTAGCTGCAGATTCTTTTGTTATTTCAACAAACCACTGTGAAATAACGTAGTGGAATTGAACGGCATCATTACCATTTCCTACATCAAAATGTATAGAATCAGTTGTGCAGATCGGTCCATCTTCGCACCATTCTAAGTCCCAACCACTAGTATGTTCGGCACTCAATCCAGTTTCTTCCCATAATTCTCTCTTTGCAGCAGGTAATGATCCCTCTCCTAATTCTATTTTGCCACCAGGAAGAGACCAAAACCCCTTGTTTGGTTCCTTTCCTCGCTGGACTAACACATATTTTGGTGACTTCTGTTGTAATGAATGTCTCACTAGCGCAGATACTGCTGCTCGAGGAACAGTATTGGATGATATGCTACTACTCATTCTGATTGTGGATAGGCTCCTACGACGGATACTATTTGTGGCAGAGAAGACAAGCTTTGGTTTGAATGCCTGGAAAGCATATAGAGAATGAAATGGTTGGAGGAAGAGCATAGTGGTTGCTTGAATCCGCATCATGGCGCTGGACAATTTAAAGTACGTTGATATGATCGATTAAGACCGGTGTGTGTGTGTGCAATGGTGGATGGTGGTGTTCTTTGGTTTGACCCTTTGTGTTTTGTTAGTAGATAATAGATAATAGATAGTCCCAGAAGTGTCCCAGCATACGGCCAAATTGATACCCCGCGTACGTACGGGGTGTACGAAAAGACAAAATAGAGTGATTTTTATAACTAAAATCTGTTACAAATTCACATGCGAAGGGGATGTAGCTCAGTTGGTAGAGCGCGTGCTTAGCATGCACGAGGTCTGGGGTTCGATTCCCCACTTCTCCATTTTGATATTTTTGCACTCGAATTCCATTGCTAAAGTCTCCTTTGTGTAGACTACTAGTATGTACAGCTACTGCAGTAGCGATAGAAGAGAGATCACCATACAAGTTCAAATAAGATTGAGCTTTGATGGCCATTTTGCTATTTAGATAGAAATGGCTATATTTTCAAATAGAGTGAAGCACACATTTTATCGTCATTGGGTCTTGAAATATACTGTAGCTTTTATACAGATGGTTTTGGTTGAGCTTTAATTTAAAAGGGGTTCGCAGTTTTTATAATATGCAATCCTATGGATTCGATTCAAGTTGAAAGTCGACCTACAGCTTCTGACCTCTGGTACACTCAGTGATTTTGACGATGATTTCTGGTCTTAGCATATCAACCACATCACACCCTAGATCCGCCACCGACTTCATAACCAAAAGAATATTTTCTGGAGTTATACGGCAATAAACCATCTTTAGTGCCTCAATAGCATTCCTCACTCTAGCCAAAACGATCCTTTCTTCCACGGTCACCTCATTCGAAGCATGTAGACTCCTTATCCTCTGCACCTCTTCCATAATCCCACCTGATTCCCCCATCTCCTCTAATTCCATCATGGCCCTTTGAATCCAAATACCACCATTACAACCCAGGAGAACCTCAATCTTTACCCCGTCGAACCCTTCTTCCCCCTCGTTCCCCAAAACAACAAAATGCTTCTTCCTCCTAGCAATCAACCAGCTCGGTACCATGACAAAACAACCATTCTCCAACTTCCCACATCTCACACTCCTCGCATGCAATACAATATTCCCACCCCCTACTCCCTGCCCCTGGACCATCCTTACCTCGGCAGAAATAACATCTCCCTCCGCCAACACCTCACGCATGCTCAGAGCATCAGCGGATGTTCTCATTCTTTGCATTCCATCCGGTAGATTAATCCCTGTAAGTGGGAGGGAAGCGGGGAGCGTGGAAGAATTTAGGGAAGTGGAGACATTCCATTTGGAAGTGGAGATAGATGTGATTCGTCCGATTATGGGGTCTCCTGTTTGGGGTGCGTAGAGGGCGTTGGGTTGTGTCACTTGGATTAATTTGTTGGTCCGGGTTACGGTTCCCGTTGTGGTGGAAACGAGGTGTTGATTTTGTTTGATTTCGGGTTCATGGTCGTCGTGTTCGTCGGTATTTTGTTCGTTTGATGTTTGGATATTGGATTCGTTGTTGGTGTTTTCATCGGTGTTTTCGAGGTAGGTTCCGTGGCCACGGAGGAAAGACTCTTCTTCAGTAGTTGATGTGGCGATTATCTGGCCAGGGATAACAATGTGGCTTGTAGTTGACATTATTCTAATTATTTTTGGAGCACAGAAGTTATGATTTTTGACAGATCGAATTATGGTTGTTGTGTCTTGGTTTGTGGTTTGTTGTCTTGTTTTGTGAGTGTTTTGAGGGGCAATAGTAAAACGTACGCCAAAATCTCTCACAATTTGGAAATTTGAGTGGCTCTGCCTGCACGCTCACTGAGAAGAAAACATCAAGTCAAAAATAAAGAATAAAAAGAACTATTCTTTTGGATGTGCTGATTGCGTTTGTTCAGAGCTATTGCACAGTTGAAACATTTGTGGAGCATAATAGCAATAAATCAAATCATCAACATCAAATCAACTGTAACGATCCACAATGAGAATACAATTGTCAACATCCGCAATGATGCTCCTTACAGTCTTTAGTCAATTACCAAAAAGCAGCACATGCTTTTCCATCGCCACTCGAACCACAACCCAAGCTTCCAAAACACTTCTCTTCGCCAAACAAACCGATGCCAAACAAACCGAAACCAGAACCTACACACAAGAGAGTATCTCGGGGTACAAAGCTCCGACCGTAAACTGGTACCCCGGCCACATTGCCAAGGCCGAACGAACCCTCTCCGAAACCCTCACGACCGCCGACGTCCTCGTCGAAGTTCGTGATGCTCGTATCCCAAAATCAACCGCACACCCAAAAGTCCGAGAATGGACAGCTGGTAAACCCCGTATTGTCGTTTTGACCCATGTCGATCAGGTGCCTGGTACCAGTATCAAGAGCTGGTCAAAGGCTTTGAATGAGCTGGGAGCTGGAAGATGGGATGGAGAAGTGTCAGACGGGAATGTGAGACATCAGGCGAATCAGGCTATGCAAGTTAGAGGAGTCTCAGGAGCGGATGGGCAGGTGGAGGATGTGATTTATGTTGATGCCAAGAGGGGAGCGGGGATGCCTGCTCTCCTCAGGGCGATTGGGAGATCGGGTGCTTATGTCAATGAGAAGAGGAAGAATAGAGGGTTGAGAGATAGACCTTTGAGGGTTGCTATTTTGGGATATCCGAATGTGGGAAAAAGTGCTTTGATTAATCGTATTTTGGGGAAGAATAGGGCTAAGAGTGCCAATACTCCTGGAATCACAAGGGCTCTACAGTGGATTCGGGTCAAGGGTGATATGAATGGTACGGACGAGACTGGGAGGACAAGGAAGACCAAGTCCAAGAATAAACGGATCAATGGAGATTTTGAATTGTTGGATTCTCCAGGAATTATTCCGGCTAATATGCAGAATCAAGAAGATGCGATCTTGTTGGCCGTGTGCAATAGTATTGGTAATGCTGCCTACGATAATCAGGGAGTCGCTGCTTATCTCTGTGAGAGATTGAAGACTTTATATGAAATGAAAGTTCAAGGATTGACTGCGCCACAATGGCGCCAAAAAGTTATGGATCGATACAAGTTCGATCCTCTTAAGCCTATTGTCATTCCTTCTCTGTCCGGCGAGGAACAGACTCGTATACCAACAGGTGAAGATATGCTTTTTCAAGTTGCTGAGAATACTTGTTATGGTGATCCAGAAAATGCAGCGAGAAAAATATTGCAGGATTTCCGAAATGGGAGAATGGGCCCCGTTTGTCTTCAACTAGCACCAAAGAAACTTGATGATAGTTATATTGATGGTGAAAAGAAAGTAGCAGTTTTGAGAGAAGTGTCGATACTTGGTGAAGGAGTGCAACGTATTAGATCAGGAAAAGTATCAGAGGAAACTGAGGAACAGAGGGAAGAACGTGCCAAAAATGCAATGCGCGCCGCAAAGGAAAGAGGACTTGAACTTCCTCCAATGATGGACGAAGAACCAACTGAACAAATCGAAGAAGATGTTGGAAAGGGTTTATTTGACGGTTGGTAAGATCCATGTGCGAAGAAGAACTGACAACTTTTATCAAAATAATTATCACTTTACCACATAAATAAAGTATTATAAAAAGGAATAATCGTCAGCAACCAATCGTACTACTTTCAACTTGCGTAGGTAAGAACATAAATCAGTACAGTAAATACTGGTACACTACACAACTCGAAACAAAACTTTAACTTTATGAACTTTAAAATAAAATAACTTGCAATAGTAGCCTTTGCAAGCGATCAGAATAGCGAACAATAGGTTCAAGAATAAGGCGCCCAGCACATCCAATAAGAGTCTGGTAGATAATACGAGACTTTGTTGGAGTCACAATTTTCCACATCATCCCTTTCTTGTTCAATACCACAACGACCAGGTACTTGTATTTCACTGCGAGCATTGCTTTGTGACCAAACCTTTCTTGATGGTCCCACTTTACTTTTTTCTCCATGCCCAAACTCAAATCGCATAAATGAATCCACGTTACGTGTACGTTTACTTGTGCCCTTAGAACCCCCTCTAGTATAAAAGTTCAAAGTGAAAACCTGGTCTCCAATGACACTTTGCAAAGGAAATGGCTGCACAGGTGCAATATTCCTGCACCTCCATTTCAATAAATCAACGTATCCATTCCACAAGGCAAAAGTATATGTATCAGATGTATTGTAATCAATGTCTCCAATTGATAGACGGCTCCGTTCCATATCAAGCGACTCCCCGAGAGCTGGAGGCATTTCCCCATCTTTCGTAATGACTAGTGCATTGAGGCTCGTTTCGAAGGGCATAGATAGGTAAGGTTTCTCTGGAAGCTCTGAAGTTTCTGTATCACCACCATGTCCAGCGCTAGAGAGGTTGTAATGAAAATTAGGATTTCTTCTCTCAATAACATTCAGTATTCCCTTGAGTAATGTTCGCTGGCAGATCCCTATCTTGAGAGCCCCCCCTAATTCACATCCTATATGAATTTGTTCCTTGGGAATCTTTTTGAATTTGACCTGTAATTGAAGCTCGATCATTCTCTTCTTCCCAGCAAAAAGTGTTTTATTTTCGCTCGTAGGAATCAGAGCAAGCATATACCCTGAAAATACCTCGTTGTCAATGCGATGCAGAACTTCATTGGGGCAAACTCTTTCACATGTCTTACTATCAATAAGGTATAAGTCATTCAAGTCATTTTGAGTCCTGTAGATCCGCATTTGTGGATCTGCAGAAGATGGTCTAAAGTTTAGTGCTGTAGGTTCAGAACAAGATCGTTTCAGCCCGCCATCATCAGATGAAGATTCACCTTTTGTTCCATTCTTCTTGGCTGAAATGACGTTCAGAAGAGACAGCTGCTTGAAACGCTTCTGTCTTGAACGGCCTTTGCATTGCGATACCATGTTTGAGTTTTAGGAATAGAATGTCCGAATGTGTTTTCAATGGTATTTGTGTTGAAGACAAGGAGGGATGGAGGGGCGTTTCATTGATACTGAACGGCTATTAGTAGTGCACGAACCATTTTATCATTTCTTCCTTTTTTTTCAACTGACGGGGAAAACAAAATTTCAAAATTTTAAATTAATTAGACTACAGTACAAACAGAGGGGGTGTAGAGACCTACAAGCTAAACGGACCCATTATTTTTTTCAATTCGCACCTCCCTCAATGACACCACTAATAAAGTATTTTTCATTTTCTCACACCAAAAGTACACATGACGTGAACGAGGGTGAATATCGATACCACTTTTTGTATTGAAGTAAAGTTAAAAAAATACAGATGGGATTATTGAATTTTCTGGACTGGCCTACCCCCTGTACAGTAATACTGTATGACTCTGAACAGCTCTCTGAACTCTGTACATAAGATCTCGAAGGTCCAGGTCTCCAATTTCAATTGAATGCGGCGAAAAGGCCACTTTCCAGCACACCGAAGACTAACTATTCTCCAATAAAAGGGCTAAAACAAAAAGGAATTTGAAATTGCTAATAAATGATAAATGAACTTCCAATATTCATATCGACTTGTACGGGAATGGATGTATCAAGGTGTTACGTGATAGCATCTTTAGATTGCGTGGTATTAGTGACAAGTTCGTATTTCTTGATGGTTTCGACCCTGAAGAGATGGTATCATCGTTTGTGTTTGCTGAAACATTTCCATTCCCCCTCTGTCCAAGTGACGAGGAGGGTATGAAAATAGCGCAAAACGTGATGCTCAAGAGATGGTCTGGTGGAAAGACAACACTTGAACAACACAGGTGTAATGAAGATACTGTTCTCGGTAGCTGCAACGAGAGGGTGGTCACTTGTACGTTTGGGAATAATGCATGTAAGTACGCCAAATCAATATGTCAGGCAAAACCCCACTTTTCCGGCATGCACCCAGAGATGTGGGTTTCTTTTTTCAAGACACACGGCAAGACCATAGGAGACAACAGCAATATTATCGATGTTTTGTTGAAAATGTGTTTCATGTTCTCTTTTGCCAAGGCCAATCCAGTCTTTCCGGTACATGATCTGTGCAATCCTAGCTAGTATATGCTTGAAGTATTTATCTGAAAAATATGGTATCAATTTCAAAGAGATGTTAAAAAAGCCACCAGATGAAGATGTGGAATATTTGCGCAAAACATTTTACGATGACATCCCGAAAAAAACGAGTCCTATTTCCCCATGGAGAACTATGGCTTGACTGAAGCAGGATACGGATATGTTGGTGAACTGTTGAAGTTTAGTGAAGGAGATAAAGGACATGATGGCAGAAAATAGGAAAAATACCAATGAAGCGAAGTCCCCGTATGCCCGTGATAGAATGACTGATGCAGAGAAGGCACAAAGGAGACTGCGAAGGAGTGCAAGTGCGAAAGCTGGTCATGCTACTGAAAATGCTAACATGACTGATGTAGAGAAGGCACAAAGGAGTCTGCAAAGGAGTGCAAGTGCGAAAGCTGCCCATGCTAACAGAGCTCGCAATGAACAAAAGAAACGGAAAAGGAAGGTATGATAATGTAGCGCATTGCGTAATAAATCATCTTTGATTATTTCATAGTGTGTATTCACATCTTGGAAGTCTACTGCTTGCCCAAAACTTCCTGTTTTTCAACGATCTTTTGAGACTAAAATCAGATCTTTTTTGCATGCACGCAGCACTTTCAACTCGTTCGTGTGGCTTTCCTACGAGTTGCTGGGAATTGCTGTCCAAACAGATCGGTTTTCTCCTTTCGGTGCGATTGCAAATTCAGTCATTACGCTCTTGTACTTATAATCATGACTTTCACTCCGTTTCAGCTGAGAGTAGAAAGATTGAAGCCTCGATCTAGTGCTTATTTACTACAATACGTGGTGTACGTCGTTGGATCGGATGAAATCGTTTAATTGATTGAAGAAACAATGAAGTGAGCCTGGATCTGCTTGACCAGGTATGGAGTTGGTGTACATGAATTTCAAATTTCAAATTACCCAAGAAAGTGGGTGATTCATTCGTGAGTCAGTCATTCAGTCTCGCTTCAGACCCTCGTGACTGGACAATAGCCCATCTTGAATGAATCTCGCCAAATGAGTTCCGACTCTTCTTTTTCTTCTTTCTCTGGTTGTTCCAGTTGTTCCATGCAAGATTGATTGCATTCAATCGAGTCGAGTGAGTCAATCGTTGCGGCACATAGATTTTGAAACAATCAATAGTAACAAGTGATAGTAAATAACATATATGCCAGAAATAATGAAACTCCAAATATCCCTCAGGGCAACCAAACTAAAGAACGTCGCAGGTGCCTTCAAGGGGACATCTGATCCATTCGCGGTTGTAACCTTGCTTGGGGCCAATCGCGGCGACAAGCCAAAGATCGTCGGCAAAACGGAAGTGATAAAGAACACTCTTGCACCTGATTGGGTTACTACCTTTAAAGTTGATTATGAGCTTGGTCAACCTGCCAATCTCCTCATCAAGATTTTTGATGAAGTTTCCAAGGGCGATAATAAACCCATTGGCTCGGCTGTATTTGATGTTGGGAGTGTCTTTGGCGCAAAGGGAAACTCCAAGGCCAAGAGGATGAAGGGAGATAAAGGAACTGTTTTCTGCAAAGTCCAGAAAGCTGAGGAAAGTGGAACGTTGAGATTGAAGTTGAGCGGTAAGAAGCTCAAGAATACGGAAGGATTCTTTGGCAAGAGTGATCCTTTCTTTGAAATCATGAAGAAGGATCAGGGTTTGAGAGGTTCGGAGTGGAATGTAGTACACCGATCCACCTACATCAAGAATGATTTGAGTCCAAGTTGGCCTATTGAGGATATCGACGTGGGTGTTTTGTGTGGTGACGATTTGGATGAAATCCTGATTTTCCGCGTATTCGATCATGAATCTTCTGGAAAACATGATCTAATGGGTCAATTTGAGACATCCATAAATGGTCTTGTTGGTGCAAAGAACTCAGGTTTTCAATTGCAGAAGAAAGGCAAGACTACGGGAGACATATTGGTTCATGCTGCTGAAGTTTCAGGGATAGGCGGTAAACCGAAAGCTATAGTTCTTGCTCCCGACGTCCCAATCGAAGAAATGAGAAATGTTACCTTGTCACCTTCCGCTCCTCCCCTGCCTTCCGCTCCTTCCACAGGAAATCCAACATTTACGGAGTACATTGCTGGCGGTTGTGAAATCAATCTGAGTGTCGCTATTGACTTTACAGGCAGTAATGGTGATCCTCGTCAGCCTGGTACTCTCCATTATATGCACAAAGATGGGCAGAAGAATGATTACCAAAAGGTGAGTTGATTTAGATGCATTTATTTCTAGTTTCGCTATCCAGTGCCACTCACCCGCCCATCTTATGATCAGGCGATCGGAAGCATTTGCAGCATCCTGCAAAATTATGATCTGGACAAGAAATTCCCAGTGTTTGGATTTGGTGCAAAATATGGAGGAGTTGTTCGTCATTGTTTCCAATGTGGACCCACGGAGGAAGTTGATGGGGTTGAGGGAATCCAGAATGCATACAAACAAACATTCGCGTCGGGCTTAGTCATGTCTGGACCTACAGTCATCACCGAGGTTATCGAGACAGCAGCTGCACGTGCCAATAGCAGTCAGGAAGAAGCCGCCAAAGAAGGAAAGCAGAAGTATACCGTCTTGCTCATTGTCACAGATGGAGCCGTATCTGACGTTGCAGCCACGGCTCGATGCCTCAATGCTGTCAGTCAAGCTCCTCTCTCTGTTATCATTGTTGGTATTGGTGGAGCAGACTTTAGTGGCATGAGATTTTTGGACGATAACAATGGTAGTATTGATATCGCCCAGTTTGTGGAATTCAATGATCACAGGAATGATTCGGCTAGTCTGACTGCAGCAACATTGGATGAGATCCCAAATCAATTGGAAAACTACTATATTCGCCACAATATCATGCCTCACCCTCCTGTGGAGGTGGGAGAGGAGGAGATTGTGATCCAGCCAGAAGAGGATGAAATTGACCTTACCATTGATTTTGGGAGTGATGGAGATATTGCGGTAGGCAGTTGTGGAAGTGGAGGAGTCTTCGTCCCGCCGGGGGCATACTGAGTAGGGGATTTGATTCGTGCTCTTCGGCACTTCGTAATTTCATAATTATATCGAAATATTTTGTAAATTGATTATAGTTTATTCGAACAACAATTTATTCAATCGACGGACGGGCGAGAAGGATGCAGTTTGAAACTATGCTCTTGGTAACTACCCGGCAAACAAAACTGACCAACGCCAACATTACATCTCCAAATTCTACTAGAAACCTAGCCAGACAGACAGAACGATAATCAACAGCAAGTCACGTACACGTAGTAACCTTGGTAGTAATTTTTGATTTCTGCAACTATAGCAGGTCCTACTAGAATCACTGTCGCTCCAATAAGACATCCCATTCTTCAGAAGAAGGCGGTTTATCTGATTTTTCTGTAGAGATAGACACATCAACTCCATCTCCAGCCCTCCTTACTGCAGCAAGTAGAGCATGTGCGGCCGCGGTCCGACCCGTATCCCCATCCCTCGGCTCAAAAGAACTATTTGACATCATCTTCGAGAAGAAATTTGGACCCTTGAACGGATCTCCTGGCGTGACCCTCGCGCCCAATGTGAACTTGTCCATTGACATGGTAATCATGGCATCAGATAAATCATACTTAGTATCATAAAAGTATTTTGATAACCCCCATTCTTCACCACCCTGTTTTTCCACGTCACCTCCGGGCCCACCTCCCACTAAATTCCCTGCTCTTAGGATAGAGAATGCAACATCATTGCCAGAGGGAGCTGAAAGTTCCTCACACTTTTTCCGAATGGAATCCTCCATGGATTTGAATTTGCCACCATGCCTGGAAAGTAGAGCTAGATGCTTAATGTTGGGCGTATTAGATAATAATGTATCAACAAAGTTATCATCGACTCCTTTCTCCTCGCACACAATGATAATGCCATCCGCTGTGGCGAGCGCTTGACCGATGGAATCTCCATCAGACACAAATTTGGGCATGCCGCTGTTTTCGTAAACGTTTTGCTTTGTCTCGACTTCGTCATCGTAGTTTCGTCCAGCCTCCTCGCCATACATGAGTGCAATGCATTTCTTGATATGATTTGAATCGCTTGGGCCGATGATGGAGCAGGTATCACCTGATTTTAGGGCAAGCTTTGCTGCAATAAGTTGAACTTCCAGAGCACCTGTTCCTGTGAACACGTGATGGAATGCAGCTTCTACATTTGACATGCAAGTTGGTGGACTGGTGACAATTAGAAGAATTGCTACCTTCACAAATTGACGAAGGGTGTGGTGCAATCGGGGAAAATTCATCTTTGGAATAATAAAATAGCACACCAGATTCAAAAGTAGGTGCGAGAACAGTTTGCAAATTTGATCATTGGTATAAATGATGAAAAGATCCAAATGACCTTGAGGATTTGAGAATAGATATTCATGGGTCTACTGGTATGTGTAATGTTGTGTACTCGTACTCGTAGTCTCTCCAGCATTCGGTTGGTCGCGTCTATTGCGCGCGTTTTCCGCCATCATATTTTCCTCAAAACAATACATACTCCATACTCCTCGTAGTACTTTCACAACATAACAACGCTCAGAATACCATGTTCAATGTATCTATTATTACTTGGTTTTGATTTTTGTGTACCGTTTCCTTGAGCTTTTCCTTGACAGCCTCAAGTTGTGATGCTTTGGTGGATCCGATCAAGAGCCTTCGAGAACAGCATTCCAGAAACTCCTAATTCTTCACACTCGGCTCGGGCACAGCAGAGCACTCCAAAAGTTTAGCAAGATTCTTCGTCTCGCACTCCAGTTCTTTTCCAAGAGAACCAACAACGACAAAGTTTGCATCTTTAAGGTTAGGGTTGACGGTATAAGGCGACCCTTTTTTCTTCATAGCTTCCATGTGGTGAAGGACACTTTCGTGAATATTGACGGTGGCTCCTGGCACAATTTCGTCGTCCTTGGCAACGACAATGGGACGATAGGATGGAGTGTGGGTGTCAGTTTGTACCTGGCCGTCTTTCTCATAGAGATTGAGATTGTCGCAAGGGTCAGGTGAGATACAAACATCTTTAGCTTGGATTTTGATGTCAGGGTTACCATCGACAACGAGACATTCCGGGTGAATGTCCTCGGGCTTGATGAAGCTCAGGCTGTGTTCTCCGAGGCATTCCATCCATTCCTTCATATACTCGAGAGAAAAGTCAGACATTCCTTTGGGTAAAAAGTTACCACCAACGTCTCCGTGCGCACCAGCGAACCATGCTTCATGAACCCTGTCTTCAGTGCCCATCAAAACAGGAGGGAAAGACATAGGGATAGCCCACATGCGGTTGTCATCTAAGGCAATATTATGGACAGCCTTTTTGACGTTTGGAGCTAGAGTACCATCTTCTCCCAAAACATGGGAGGGAGTGAGATCACGGTGCTTACTTGTCCGCCCTATCTTGATCAAGCGCTTCTTTATCTGCATTGACACGGTCTCAAAACATCCAATAAATTCAATAGGAGGGCTTTCAATCTTCTCTCCATCCTTAGTGATCAAACCTTTTTCGTGCAGCTCAGAGGCAAATTTTCTTGCAGCGGCAGCCCCCCGACTAAAACCAACAATGTACAACTTATCGCCAGGCTCGTATACTTCTGCTAGTCTCTTTCGCATAGGTTTCGTCTGCCTGCTCAGGTCTCCGCCAATCTTTCTCAATCTCCCAATAATTGCACTACTGGTTCGCCCCCCAATTCCTTCCTCATAGAGACAGATCTGGCCGGGAATATCATTTCTTTTACCATTGATATCTCCACCAGCTAGAAGATGGAGCTTGAGAACGTGTGTAAAGGTTCTACCTTCGTCAGGATCAAAGTCCCTTACAGTGTTTCCTGTTCCATCTGAAATTGGGATTTGGGTTGGAGGGGGATAATTTAGTTTCAGAATACAAAAAAGAAAAGCTGCAGTGTGATTTACGATTGTGGCACTCACCAAAACCCAGAAGAATCTTCTTCGCAAAAAGCGGCGACGTTTGTGAATGTTCGGGGTGTTTTCGGATTTTTGCTGCTGTCTTAAGGAATGCAAAGGCAGAAGTAGGTATCCAATTCGACGATGCGATTGCTAGTGAAAGGAAGACTGATGCACTGATTTTATACATGTTCGCTGTGTGTGTGTGTTACTATACGTGTAGAGTATGTTTTTTAATAAGAGTATGTACGGTGCCTCAAGGATTAGTATTCTTCACAGAGCTTGAGTATCTTATTTTTTAAGATGAAAGAGGACGTAGAATGTGCATCTGTTCCTCATGTCTCTCTACTAGCTAGAATTAATCCAGAACCCCAGTGGACAGTACTTTTGTACATGTGACTCAAACTGGATCCATTGTCTTTGTTTGTTTGTCTGTTCGAACCCTTCAGCTTGAACAAACACAGTCATTTGATATCAAATATTTTCACAACCTGCCGTATTTTGAATTTGATCGGCGGGGGTTCTCATTGTTTTAGATTTCATTCTCAGGGGTGTTACCCCAGAACACCGGGTGTTCAGGGGTGTTCAGGGGTGTTCTCCGGTTGAGCTTCGAACTTCAATGTATATCTACTGACGTGTCTCTTTTGGTTGTTTCCGTGTGTGTATCGCGAATGTGCTGTTGTGACAGATTCATTCGACAGATTCGATTCGAGTCATTCCCGCGCCGCCATCAATTAAAAATTAATTGGCCGGTGGAAAGACGTTTGGAGCTTTCTTCACCCACCCGACGATCTCATTATTTCCGATCTGTCGACACTCACACCTAGTGAGTTTGATCCGGGCAAGTAGGACCTCGTCGACTTGAAAGACCCACCCTGTTCACCCTTAGTCTTCTTTGACTCCCGGCGATTGCAAGCTCTGAGTTGCAGGTGGGGAATATAGGCTATCAAAGGAAGATAGGAAGACTCTTTACTGACTTAGTTTACTATTAAAATTAAAAGTCTCGAGCCTACGATTTCGTAGGCTACGCAGAGTCAGTCCCGTACAAGGAATGAAGAGGTCTTCATCTTGCCCATCAAAGGGATATTACTTCGTGAAGCAAGGGCACGGAAACTAGGTCGCTATTGTGATTGTTCTCATTGTGTTCTTACTACCAACAACAAGTTCGTTCTCGTCGCTTATCTACGTGAAAAAAAACAGCACTCGTCAAATATTTTCACAGCTGCCTTCGAACTTCATGGGGAGTGGAGTTTGGCTCCACAAGGATCTGACATTCCAGTTTATTTAAGATAAGAGATAAGTGACTCAATTTGGCGCGAACACAAAAATACCGTTGGGATTTCTGACTTTGTTGAGTCAATAATATCAAAAATGTCTATCGATCGCCACTGACAAATCAGATATGACCTTGAAAGCTCTTCAGTCAGATTCGATACATACTGGTGGGTCGATTTGACCTCAAGTTCGTCAACTTTTCAATATCCTGAAACTATGACCTTGAAAGTTCTTCAGATTGATTCATTCGTTGATAGTGCTTCTCAGAACCCGGGAAAATTGTGTGTTTATTTTCTTTTTTTAATAATAAATTTGTACAGGTTTTTTAGCCAGCAGAGTCATTCCCTTTATAATGTTTTTCAATGATGAACCCCCTCCTTTCTTCAAATCAATTTTTTTTCTCTTCGCTCTTCGAGGAGATGGCAGATAATATCATCAACCAGAAGAACGAAACACATGCAATAAAAGTAATTCGAAATTGCGTTGGGACTATTGTAAATGTCATGAATTGCACAGGACACCACAACTGCCAACACTTTGTCAACAATCCATTGCACTTGACATCGTGGATGTATCGCTTTATCCCATCCATAAATGATTGCTGGAAAACGAGCGCTTTAATAATGTAGGCCATCGGAAGGCAAAGAAATGGCGAATGAATGAGCATGTCAAACGCGACCTTTTGTATGACAGTAATTGGTCCGCTACCTACACCAAATAAGCGAGGGTAGATACCATTGTAAAGGAATTCTTGGAACATTCCTAGATAGGCTCCACCATAAAGAAAAAAAGCAAGATTCTGCCGAAGATTGATGGGTGATCTTTCTTTCACTGCTGCCGATTTTAGTGAGATCATATCTGATGCTGCGGCTTTGATTGCGCTGAAAAATAAACAC
>Ga0115005_10001232_pt1 | contig 20162 bp, 25 predicted proteins | sample ArcOceMetagenome_FD_87163 | JGI IMG/M metagenome (GOLD analysis project Ga0115005, IMG submission 87163) | Marine eukaryotic phytoplankton communities from Arctic Ocean - Arctic Ocean - Greenland ARC118M Metagenome | ecosystem: Environmental > Aquatic > Marine > Oceanic | place: Arctic Ocean... | reverse complement strand
TGGTTGGCAGTATGGTGATTTTTTTATCTTTGGTGAGAAAATTTGGAGCGATAAAGGTAAATCGACTTATTATATTGAACCAACATTGCGATTTAGCTTGAGTAAAATGCTAGATAAAAAAATATCTTACGGCTTAATAAAAGATGTACTAATTTCTACTCAAATTGAAAAACCGAAAAACCAGGATGTTAGGCGCCTTGCTGGCCTTGCTTTTGATTTTAATTTACCAGGGGTTAAATTTTTTAAAAGTAATTTTTTTATTCGAGATAATCCCAATTTATCTGGTAGTACGTATCAAATAACACTCGTTTGGAATGTACCCTTTCAAATAGCAGGTGCAAACATACTGTTAGAAGGTTTTACGGATATAGTCGGTGGTGAAGGAGGTACTGTTGCTCACCAATTAATTGTACCTCGTTTATTGATTGATGTCGGTCAACCTATTGGTCTTAAAAAAGATAAATTATGGTTTGGTGTAGAGTGGCAATATTGGCACAATAAATTTGGCATTGATGGAGTAACTGAATCAGTACCTCAATTACAACTGAAATACATTTTTTAGTGAAAAAAAAAGATAATAAACGCTTTTGTACTTTTAACATTAACATTAATATTTCATTTTCTGCTGAAGAAGGGCTATTTATATATGAAGGTGCAGAACGTTTAAATCGCATCAAATTGTACAACACATTATTACGCTTGATAACTAGAGGATAAATTATGATTAAACAATTAAACACGTTATTGATGTTTTCAGTAACATGCGGGCTTATATTTGGGCTCTCTCCGGCGCAAGCAGCTAATGTAAAAGTCACTTGGATAGAACCCGATAAATATAGAGATATTAATTCGGGTAACCATGGAAAGAAGCGCTTTCGAGAAAGTACCTTTAAAACACTTGAAAAACACTTAGCAAACCTTGCTAAGGCATTACCGGCATCTCAACAATTGGATATTGAAGTGACAGATGTTGATTTGGCGGGCGACGTGCATGCTGGTGGAATGCGCAATATAAGAGTTATTAAAGCGCTTTATTTTCCATACATAAAGCTTTCATATAAATTAATAAATGCTGAAAAAGCAATAATACTTAGCGACAGTGTAAACTTAAAAGATATGAATTTTATGACGGGGAATAGCTTGAGGTATAAAAGCAAATCATTAGGTTATGAGAAAAAATTACTTGATGATTGGTTTGAAGATGATTTTATAAACTTTGTTATGAAATGATTATTTTAATAAAATCATTATAAAAAATGCAGCTGATTGACTGCATTTTTTATTTTATTTTTAGTTTGAAAGATTAATGGTTAACGTTGGCGCTGTCTTCAAAATTAGCTAGTACAGTAAACAGCTTTTCTATTTTTTTTACTGTATCGATAAGTGTCTGTTGATCCGATGTTTTTTGCCAAAAAATCAAATCATTTGCGACCTCTTCTACATAGGGCTGGAAAGTACTCGCAGAACATTTAAAACCAGCATCTTTTTTAAATATAGCTTCAAAGCTTGCTTGTTTGTTTTTTCTTAACTCGGCTAAATTTGCATCAGCGGTTAATGATTTTTTTAAAATAATTGAAATATTTTCAACGAGTTGTTTACTGACAGTTTCACTCATAGTGTCTCTATATTAAATATTGTTTCGATATAGCGCTATTATGCCAAATTGATTGGTGTTTTGTTAGCCTCTCCTGCAATTTCTCTTACTAATTTAGGCATTAAAAACCCCGGGAGTGTTGCCATCATTTTTTGTACTATTTTTTTTGCCTTGTCTTCACAAACATCAAAATGAGCAACACCTTGTACAGGGTCAAACATATGCAAGTAGTAAGGTTGAATACCACAGTCAAAGAGTACTTCACTCAATTGGCATAGAACGTCAGCGTCATCATTTATTCCTTTTAATAAGACACTTTGATTAAATAACGGAATGCGTGCTATGCGTAATTTTTCAATCGCATTTTTTACATTATCGTCAATTTCATTAGGGTGATTAACATGTAAAACCATGGTTGCTTTTAATCGAGTTTGAGACAAAATATTAACAAGGGATGTTGTTATACGTTGCGGAATAACAATAGGTAAACGCGTATGGATCCGTAAACGTGTAATATGTTTAATGGGTTCAAGCTGTTCAATAAGCCACTGTAGGTGCTCATCATTTGCCATAAGAGGATCGCCACCACTGAATATTACTTCATTAATTTCAGGATGATTTGCAATATAAGTCATGGCCGGCTGCCAACGAATTTTATTGGGACTATTTTCATCATAAGGAAAATGCCGACGAAAACAATACCGGCAATTAACAGCACAGCCTGACTTAATAATCATCAATACTCTGTGTTTATATTTATGAAGCAACCCCTCTGCAACGGTATCGTGCTCTTCTAGCGGATCAGTTGAATAGCCAGTAGTAATTACAAACTCATCAGACAATGGCATTACTTGCATAAGTAAAGGATCAGTAAAGTCACCTTTTTTCATGCGAGAGATAAAAGGTTGGGGCACACGCACGGGAAATAGTTTTCGTGCTGAAAAATGTTGCAGGTATTCCTTGTCGTTAATTTTAAGTATTTCCAAAAGCTTTTTTGGATCCGTAACGACATTACTTAACTCTTTTTGCCAAGAAGTGTGCAATTGATCGCTGATTTGGGTTATTATCTGCGGCATTTCTAATTTCAATTTAAATCTCTGCGTTATTTGTTTGAGTATAAGAGAACATTAATATGGCTAATTTTAGTACAAACCAATTTAAGGCTGGCCTTAAATTAATGATTGACGGCGAACCTTGTAACATTTTAGAAAACGAATTAGTAAAACCGGGTAAAGGCCAAGCCTTTAGTCGTGTAAAAATTCGTAAACTTATTTCTAATAAAGTCTTAGAAAAAACCTTTAAATCAGGCGAGTCTTGCGAAGGCGCTGATGTAATGGAAACTGAACTTGCTTATTTATATGCTGACGGTGAATTCTGGCATTTTATGAACAATGAAACCTTTGAGCAAATTGCAGCTGATGAAAAAGCCGTTGCGGACTGCCTTAAATGGTTAAAAGAAGGCGACGTTTGTACTATTACTTTATGGAATGGTGCACCGATCACTGTAACAACACCAAATTTTGTTGATTTAGATGTTACAGAAACAGATCCAGGATTAAAAGGTGATACTGCTGGTACAGGTGGGAAACCTGCAACCTTAAATACAGGCGCTGTTATTCGTGTACCATTATTTATTCAAATTGGTGAAACAGTTAAAGTAGATACTCGTACCGGAGAATATGTATCACGTGCCAGTAAGTAGCAAATTTTAACTATTTTACTGACGTCTTAATCTGTATTTTCAGTAGCTAAAGGTATTTGGCTACTGAAATTTATCATTATTTGATAATACCCAAAAAATTTATATTAAAAAACCTGCTTTTGCAGGTTTTTTTATACATCAACTATACTAGTTTATCGTTTTAGTATGAAGTTTTAGGTATTCAAATAATGCTTTGTAATACTTGCCAAGCTTTTCTGCTTTCTTCTCTTTTGAGGCTTGACGTACTAATTGACGTAACTTTTGCCTTTCCATCGATTCATATTCAGTAAGTAAAGCTTCAATAGCATCACTCCCTTGATCAATCGTGTTATCACGCATTTTCTCAAGTTTAATGAATTTAGCCGTTTCTTGCTGATGTTTATTTGCCATGACATCAAGCGCATGTTTAATCGGCTCTAAATCAGTTTCAGATAACATCCTTGCTAAGTGACGAACATGACGACGTAATGCTTCATGTTTGTTGTTAATTTTATCGGCTAAAATTAAGGCGTCTTTAATCTCCTCAGTAAAAGGAATTTTACTGCGTTGATGTTTAGATAAATCTATTAGCTTCTGTCCAAAGATTTGTAACTGGATCATTTCGCGCTTTACTTCAGATTTACTTTTTAATTCTTCATCTAATTCATCGATATCGTTTGAAGAGTCGGGCATAATATTCGTTATTAAAGTGATAATTATCGCTATTATACTCGTAACTGCCTATGGTATATAGTGCATATTTTCTAATTTCCGCATTTATAGAAGAAAACAATAAATTATGACGCAAACGATGAACCCTAAAGAATCGATGAAAGAACAATTATCGCAAGTTGAGCAGCGTGTTGCGCAAGTGCTCGACTTAGCAAAATCACTAGGCGCAGACGCGGCGGAAGCCTCTATAAGCCGTCAACAAGGCTTAAGTGTTGGAACACGTTTAGGCGAAGTAGAAACTGTTGAATTTACAAATGACGGTGCATTAGGCATTACTGTTTATCAGCAAGGGAGAAAAGGAAGTGCTTCCACGGCTGATTTATCTGAAGCTGCATTAAAGCAAACTGTTCAGGCTGCTGTAAATATTGCCAAATATACCTCTGTAGATGACTGTTCAGGCCTAGCAGATAAGAACATGCTAGAAATGTCACCTGCAGATTTAGATTTATATCATCCTAAAGTATTATCAACAGATGAAGCTATTCAATTGGCAAAAGAGTGTGAAGATAGTGCGCTCGCTTTTGATCCACGTATCACTAATTCCGATGGTGCATCACTTGATAGTTTTGAAGGATATAAAGTGTATGGAAATACCAATGGACAAATTGTTGGTTATCCTAGCTCACGCCATAGCTTAAGCTGTGTGATGATTGCCTCTGAAGGTGATGATATGCAGCGTGACTATGCTTATACGGTAAATCGTGATTTTGACTTAATGGATAATGGCATTGCCATCGGTATACAAGCCTCTAAAGAAGCTTTATCTCGTTTGAATGCTCAAAAACTCCCAACAGGAAAAGTGCCTGTGATGTTTCGTGCAGATATTGCTAATAGTATTTTTGGCCATTTTATTGCTGCGATCAGTGGCGGTAACTTATATCGTAAATCATCATTTTTGATGGATTCTATTGGTAAAAAAGTTTTTCCTGAATTTTTAAATATTAGTGAGCGTCCTCATATTCTTAAAGGTTTAGCGAGCAGTTCCTTTGACAGCGAAGGTGTTAAAACAATCGATCGCGAGATTATAGTTGATGGTTGTTTAGAAACCTATTTATTAACCAGCTATTCTGCTCGTAAGTTAGGATTAACATCAACTGGCCATGCTGGAGGCATCCATAATTGGCAAATTAATGCGAAAGGCTCTGCTAATGGTGGTGACTTTGATGCAATGCTTAAAACGTTGGGTACTGGCTTTTTAGTGACTGAATTAATGGGACAAGGTGTTAATGTCGTTAATGGTGATTATTCACGTGGTGCTGCTGGTTTTTGGGTGGAGAATGGCGAAATCGCTTACCCAGTATCAGAAGTGACTATTGCTGGTAATTTATCAGATATATTTAAAGGCTTAGTGGCTGTTGGTAGTGATGTTGATTTACGTGGCAGTATATTAACGGGGTCATTACTCATTGAAGAAATGCAGGTTGCCGGTAGTTAATTAGCTACCGAAAAATAATCGTATTTGAAAATTGATGAGATCTTGATAGTCTTCAAGATCTCAATGATTTTTGTTTAGGTGGGCTTTAGCTAAGTATTAAGTGAGTAATAACGTTGCTGTACCTAAGAAAGCAAATATCCCCACAACATCAGTAATCGTCGTTAATATCACACTACCCGCTAAAGCAGGATCAATGTTTATCCGTTTTAAAAATATAGGTATCGCAACGCCAGCTACACCCGCAGCGGTTAAATTCATCAGCATCGCAAAGGCTATCACGCCACCGAGCATTAAGTTTTGTTGCCAAATAGCAACAACACTCGCAATTAACACCGCCCAAATAATGCCATTAAGAAAGCCAACCGCAAGCTCTTTCTGTAAAAGTATTCTCGCATTGTAATCGCCAACATGGCCAAGGGCAATGGCTCGAATAACCAATGTTAATGTTTGGTTACCCGCAACACCTCCCATACTCGGTACTAACGAATTTAAAATCGCGAGAATTGCCAGTTGGCTTAAAATACCTTCAAACATACTTGATACAGCAACAGCTAGAAGTGCAGTAATAAGGTTAACACCTAACCAAATAGAGCGCTGTTGAGTACTTTTCAATACAGGGGCAAAAGTATCAGCTTCATCATCTAAACCCGCCATGCTCATCATTGAATGTTCTGCGTCTTCGCGGATAATATCAATAACATCATCTATTGTTATACGACCCAGTAATCTGCCTTTATCATCAATAACAGGTGCAGAAAACCAATCAAACTTTTCAAAGAGCTGTGCTACGTCACTATCTGATAAATGGGTTTGAATCGCTTCAATATCTTTGTTTATTAATGTGGAAATAATAATTTCAGGTTTAGCGGTAATGATTGCCGCTAAAGAAACAGCACCAATAAAATGATTTCTCCGGTCGACAACATAAAATGAATCGGTTGCTTCAGGCAAATTTCCCCGCAAACGTAAATAGCGTAAAACCACGTCAACAGTCACATCGGGACGAATTGTTATGGTATCTGTATTCATGATACCGCCAGCAGTATCTTCTTCGAATGATAAAGCGGCTTCTACTCGGCCTCTATCTTGGGAGTCCATGGCACTTAATACTTCTTGATAAACACTATCAGGTAAAGTACGTAAAACTTCCGCTAAATCATCTACATCCATCCCTTCAGCTACTTCAGCTAGTTTTTCAGGACGGATATATTTCAGAATACCTTTTCGAACTTCTTCGTTTAGTTCCTCAAGTATTTCACCGTGATGATCAGCGTCGATAAGTTGCCATAACACGGCACGACTTTTGGGGTGGGAAGACTCTAATATCAAAGCAATATCATAGGCCGGCATATTCTGAAGTAATTTTCGAACGTGCACGAACTTGCCGCTACCAAGTGCTTTATTGACTTGTTGCAGGCGTTGATGATTTTGTTTTTGCTCTGAAATTTCCGGCATAAAGTTTTCCTGTGCCGCAGTGAAACTAAAATTATATAATTTTTATTATAGCTAAATGTTGGGGCTAAAATGGCTTAATGAATAATAACTTAACTCTATTTTTAAGTCAGTATTTATTTCTTATTCACCTTCATCAAACTTATCAGAGAATAATTGGCACACATCACAGAGTGCTTGTTGGGCATCTGCGCCTTGTGTAATAATTTCAACCGTCTTACCAAAACCTCCCGCCAGGAGCATTAAGCCCATAATACTGCCAGCATCAGCTTCTTTACCTTCTAAACTAATCGTTACTTTAGCATTAAACTTCTGACTTAACTGAGCAAGTTTAGTTGCCGCACGAGCGTGCAAGCCAAGCTTATTGCTAATGGTGACTACTTTATTATATGTTGCCATGTTTCGATCACTACTAGGTGCTTTTTACTTTAATATCACGGTGGTGAGATTGAACATCATCACGCTCTTTACGGAGGTTGTTTGCTAATAACTCAGCAATATAAACAGACCGATGTTTACCGCCGGTACAACCAATAGCAATGGTAATATAGCTACGATTATTTCTTTCTAAGTGAGGTAACCAAGTCATCATAAAGCTATTAATTTGCCAGATAAATTTAGTGACGATCGGTTGACTACCAAGAAAGTCTTTTACGGGTTGATCTAATCCCGTGTGGCCTTTCAGTTCTTTCTCCCAAAAAGGGTTGGGGAGAAAACGTGCATCAAATACATAATCTGCATCTTGTGGTACACCATGTTTGAAGCCGAAAGATTCAAACACGACAACCATTGAAGCAGACGTTTTTCCTAATATCCGTTCACGTACCAAATCAGATAATTGATGTGGAGATAATTGGCTGGTATTTATATATAAGCCAGCACGTGTTGAAATAGGTTCAAGCAGCTTTTTTTCTAAAGAAATCGCTTGATCAAGTGGAATGTTTTGTTTGATCAATGGATGTAAACGACGCGTTTCACTAAAGCGGCGAATAAGGTCAGAATCATCAGCATCTAAGTAGAGAATATCAAGCACTACTGTTTTTGGGAGATAATCTAATATTTCTGTAACGTCAGATGGGTCATTAGGTAAATTACGAACATCTAGGCTTACAGCCACCTTGTCATAATCATTAATAACAGTATGTGCTAATGCGGGTAATAAATTCACAGGAATATTATCGACACAGTAGTAACCTAAATCTTCGAGTACACGTAATGCAACACTTTTACCTGACCCAGAGCGACCGCTAACTATCATGAGTTTCATTTAAATTTACCTGATTTTTTTATTGGATTCATTAACGTGGAGCATGCTTTATGATATTGAAAATTTCTTGTGAGTTTTTGCACTTTCTCACTTGTTTTGCGATTTTTTTATCACTAAATATTTGTGCAATACTTTGCAAGGTGTCTAAATGTTGTTGGCAGTTTTCTTCAGGTACAAATAGTGCAATAATAATGTCAACGTTACGATTGTCTATTGCATCAAATTCAACGGCTTGTTCACTTGTCAATATAACAGCAATAACTTGTGAGGTATTTGACAAACGACCATGAGGAATAGCAATACCATTGCCTATACCCGTCGACCCTACTTTTTCGCGAGCCATTAAACTTTCAAACAATTGATGGGTATCGAGAGTCTCGATTTTATTCGCCGCAGTTGTGCTAACTATTTCGAGGAGTTTCTTTTTGCTTGTTCCCTTGACGGCACAAAGGGTGCAGTCAAGGGTGAGAATATCTTGCAACTTCATTATTCTACTTAAATTCTTTGGTTAGAGGAAAGATGTGAAGCAACATTAATGCTGATTCGTTTTACCTTTGTATTTTAAAATTTGTTTATCAAGTTTACCCACAAGGCTGTCAATAGAGGTGTACATATCAGGATTTTGAGCTTTCGCATGTAAATCCGTACCATTGACATGAACAGTTGCTTCAGCAATTTGGTTTAATTTTTCAACAGTGAGAACTACATGAACATTATTAATATGATCAAAATGTCGGGTCAATTTTTCCATCTTTGTATTGACACTTTCTCGTAAAGCTTCGGTAATTTCAACATGGTGGCCAGAAAGGTTAATTTGCATAAGCTTAATTCCTCATCTTTTCGTTAAAGTAAACTTTTTCGTTGATTAGAAGGTGGAATAGAAAGTGACTCACGATATTTTGCAATCGTACGACGAGCGACATTTATTCCTTGATCGGCTAATAAATCAGCCATTTTACTATCACTTAGTGGTTTTGATGGTATTTCAGCCGCCACTAATTTTCTGATTAATGCACGAATAGCGGTTGATGAACATTCGCCACCATTTTCGGTACTAACGTGGCTTGAAAAGAAAAACTTAAGTTCAAAAATACCACGCGGCGTGTGCATGTATTTTTGTGTGGTTACACGTGAGATAGTTGACTCATGCATATCGACAGCTTCTGCGATATCATTTAAAACCATTGGACGCATTGCTTCATTGCCATGCTCAAAAAAACCAATTTGTCGTTGAACAATACAGTTTGAAACTTTGAGCAACGTATCATTGCGGCTCTCTAAGCTTTTAATAAACCATTTGGCTTCTTGTAAATTCGAGCGAATAAATTGTGTATCAGCAGATGACTTCATTGACTTACTCATAGAAGCATACTGTTGATTTACTGAAAGTTTTGGTGCTGTATCAGGGTTTAGTTCGACTATCCAACGGCCATTTTTCTTTTCAACAGAAACATCTGGAATTACGTATTGATCATCACTTTTGATAACGCTGTCGCCTGGTCTAGGGTCAAGTGTTTGAATAAGGCGTACTACTTCACGAAGTTGATCTTCTTTAAGTCGAGTTTTTCGCATTAATGTACGATAGTCTCTACTCCCTAAAAGATTGATATGGTCACGTAAAACCATCTTACTTTCTTCTAGCCACGGCGTGTCAGGGGAAAACTGATTGAGTTGGATAATTAAACATTCTGAAATTGAACGGGCGGCTACACCAATCGGATCAAAAAGGTTAATACGCTTTAGCACCACTTCAATTTCATCAAGTTCAACATCTTCAATGGCTACACTTTCTAAGATGTCTTCACTGGAAACGGTTAAGTATCCAGCATCATCAACAGCATCGATAATAGCCATGGCAATAGCACGGTCTGTTTCGGTAAATGGACTTAATTCCATTTGCCAACGCAAGTGATCTTGAATCGAGTCTTGAGTTTCGCCTTGGTAGGTATAATCTTCTGAAGCAGGGCCTGAACTTGAGCTCGCAGCTCCTGCCGTGTAGTTGTCATCCCAAGTTGTATCCATGTTTAATTCTTCAGGGATGTCTGTTTTATCCATTGCTTCCGTTGTGGTGATTTCATCTATGGTAGGCGCAGAGTCTTCGCTACCATCAGAAGCGTTTGCTTCTTTAACATCACCAGTGCCAGAGGTATGAGCATCTTCAATATTAGTCGTACTTTTTTCTTCAGCATTGTTAGAAGATTCATCCATTTCTAAGAGTGGATTACTTTCTAAGGCTTCTTGAATTTCTTGTTGAAGCTCTAACGTCGATAATTGCAGCAATTTTATTGCTTGCTGCAATTGTGGCGTCATGGTTAATTGTTGTCCTATGCGGAGTTGTAGAGTAGGGCGCATTTAGGTCATTAACTTCCTATAATTTTAATTGAATATTTCCGTTATATTTAAAACGAAGACATTCTTAATTTATTGTCTACTATAGCGTGAATTGTTCACCAAGGTATACATCTCTTACATGTTGATTTGCAAGAATTTGATCTGAGTTACCTTCAGCAATAAGTTCGCCATGACTCACTATATAGGCATGTTCACACACATCGAGTGTTTCTCGTACATTATGGTCAGTGATCAAAACGCCAATGCCACGTTCTTTTAAGTGTAGAATAATTTTTTTAATATCACCTACTGAAATTGGGTCAACACCTGCAAAAGGTTCATCGAGTAAAATAAATTTGGGTTCAGCGGCTAAAGCTCTAGCAATCTCAACGCGGCGGCGTTCCCCACCAGACAGGCTCATACCTAAATTATCTTTGATATGACCAATGTTAAATTCTTCTACTAAATGCTCTAATTTTTCTTCACGTTCTGCATCGGATAATTCTTTTCGTGTCTGTAATATAGCCATGATATTATCGTAAACACTGAGTTTTCGAAATATTGAAGCTTCTTGAGGCAAGTATCCAATCCCCTTTCTAGCGCGTTCATGCATAGGAGCTAGCGTGAGATCTTCACCGTTTAATATAATTTCACCGCTGTCACTTTCGACTAAACCTACAATCATATAGAAAGAGGTGGTTTTCCCTGCACCGTTAGGTCCGAGTAAACCAACGACTTGTCCAGCAGATACTTGCATGCTTACATTCTTAACGACCTTCCTACCTTTATATGCTTTGGCAAGGCCTTTCGCCATCAGTGTGCTTATGGTCATAAATTACTTTTTTCCTGAGTTACTGGCGTCAGTTATTTTCGCTTTTATCTTTTCTTTAGGCTGAAAAATAGTTTTAGTTCGTTCATTCGTTTTACTCTCAGCATTTACATATTGAGTATCAATATTGTAAGTGATTTTATTACCACTGACTTCACTGTCTTCTTGCTGTAACAATGCATTTCCTGAAATAATAACCAAATTATTTCCAGGCTCGTATCTTATTTCATCTGCTTGCAAGTTAAGCGGAGTGCCATCAGCTAATGTTTGTTTAAACATTGCTGGTTTCCCTTTTGCAATATAGGTTTTTTCTACACTTCCTGACTGAGTAAGCACTTGTACTATATCCGCACGAATAATTAATGAACCTTGAGTGATCACTACGTTGTCGATATAGCTGAATATCTTATTTTTAAGATCAGCCGCTTGTCTTGAAGCGTCGATTTCAATTTTTTGTGATATATCAAATTTTTCAGCGAAAGCTGATGAAAATAATGTGCTTGATAATATTAAGCAAAGTAGGCTATTTTTTAACAATTTCATAAATGGATTTCACATGTTTAGTTAATGTCATTTGGTTTGTGTTTAAGTCGACAATTAAACCCTTGCCATCGATGGTAAATCCTTTACCAATAATTTTAATTTCTCGTTCTGAACTTAAGATGTTAGTTTTCAAATCAAGTTCAAAGTATTTTCCTTGGACTTCTTGCAATAAGCTATTTGGATCGGTTGCCAACATACGCACATGGTTTTCTAATTTTACTCGGTTGTTATTATATAATATGCCTTCATTTGCAGAGACTTTCCATGCGGGAGCATTATTTTTTGGATGAAGTGTATATTGAGGAAACTCAAATTTGGTAATATTTAGTTCAGGGTAATGTTCCATTCTATGTGCATCAACAACATAAGCCAAACTTCCTTTATTTTTATAAACATTACTGTGTAAATTTTCAGCGATAAAGTCAGGAGTAATTTTTTTATCAATAGTTTGCAATTGTGGTACTGAGGCATTGCGCCACTCAATAATACCGTAAATTGACCCGGCAATAAGAAAAAACACCAAGGTTAAACTATAAAGTCGATTCATATACTTGCGCCGCTAGCATTTGCTAAAGTGTTTTGGCTAAGCATGATTAAATCGCAAATTTCTCTAACTGCTCCAAAGCCACCACGGTTGAAAGTTGTGTAATTGGCGATGGATAAAATACTTGGGTGAGCGTCTTGTACTGCGATGCCTAAGCCAACAAAGTTGATACATTCATGATCTGGCATATCATCACCAATATAGGCAATTTCATCGAGGGATAAATTTAATTTTTTTACCATTTTCTTTAATGCGGGTAATTTATTTTCCTCGCCTTGCACTATGTATTTTACATGTAAAGCTGACATACGTGTTGCAACAATATTTGAGGTTCGCCCCGTGATAACGGCAACATCAACGCCGCTGGCGCCCAATGCTTTTATACCGTATCCGTCTTTAGTATGAAAAGCTTTTAATTCTTCACCATCGTTACCTAAATAAATACGGCCGTCAGAAAAAACACCATCAATATCACAGATCAGCAATTTGATGTTTTTCATTGCATTAAATGCGTTATCAGTGATTTCGCCATATAATGTTTTCATGTTATATAACACCTGATTTTAGTAGATCATGCATATTCATTGCACCAATAGGGGTATTATTGTCATTAACAATAATTAAGCCATTAATCTTTTTGTCTTCCATGATTTTTAAACCTTCTGCAGCGAGCATATCTTGATGAGCAACCATTGGGTTCTTAGTCATCACTGACTCAATAGTGTCTTGATGAATGTCGACACGTTCATCAAGAATGCGGCGTAAATCACCATCGGTGAATAAACCTTGTAATTGATTTTTTTGATCAATTATTGCCGTCATGCCTAAACCTTTTAATGACATTTCAACCAATGCATCTTTAATTTTAGCGTGTGTATTGACTAAAGGTAAACGGTCACCACTGTGCATAATGTCGCTAAGGCGCAATAATAGACGTTTTCCCAAACTACCACCAGGGTGAGAGAGGGCAAAGTCGTCGGCGGTAAAACCGCGAGCATTTAATAAGGCGACAGCGAGGGCATCTCCCATAACAAGCGTTGCTGTTGTACTTGATGTCGGTGCTAAGCCCAACGGACAAGCTTCTTGTGATACGGCAACACATAAATGGATGTCGCCAAGTTTTGCTAAAGTTGAGGCAGGTTTTCCTGTCATAGAAATAAGTTTTGCACCAATGCGTTTAATTACGGGTACTATCGCTAAAACTTCACCTGTTTCACCCGAATGAGAAATAGTAAGTACAACATCGTCATTCGTTATCATGCCTAAATCACCGTGGCTTGCTTCGCCAGGATGAACAAAAAATGAGGGGGTACCTGTACTCGCTAAAGTCGCAGCAATTTTTCCACCAATGTGGCCTGACTTACCCATGCCAATAATAATAACTCTACCTTTGCAGTGAAACATTAACTGACAAGCATCTTCAAAGTCCTGATCAATATATTGAGCTAACTCCGCAATAGCTTGTTGTTCTATTTTAATAACGTCTAGTGCAAGTTGTTTAAAATTGTTCATTTATTTGTCACTTTATTGTTTACGCTCTGCGGGTTAATGTTGTCATTCTACATTGTTAATAATGAAAATATTTTGCTTAAAGTTGACTGAAAAGTAATATTTGGTATGCGATATAAGTACCAATCAACAGAAATCCTTTTATTCTCGTAATTCTAAAGCTGCCTGCTGTTCGAGTGAAACAAAGAATAAAGAGCAATAAGGTTACACCTAACATATATGGCGCATCGCGCGTTGCGGCATCCGAGTCAATTTCACCTGGGGCAATAAGTCCAGCGAGTGAAAGCACTGCAAAAATATTGAAAATATTTGAACCGATAATATTACCTAATGCTAGGTCATCTTCTTTTTTAATGATACTCATAATGCTTGCCGCCAGTTCAGGTAAGCTCGTACCTACGGCTATTACTGTTAGGCCGATCACTAAATCACTAATGCCAAAAGCTTTGGCAATAAAAACGGAAGAGCCAACCAAATAGTGTGCACTTAGTGGTAACAAAATCATACCTACCACCAGCCATAAAAAAGATAGAGGCTTGCTTACTGCCTCTGGGACTTCTTTTTCTGCTTCGATGATTAAGGGATCGTCAACTGATCTGTTTTTTGATGCGCGAAGAGCGATGAATAATAACGCGAAAATATAGACAAAAAAGCCAATCATTAATGACAGGCCTTCATTAAAACCAAAATAGCTATCAGAAAGCATCCAATAGGCGAGTGCGGTTATAATGAGAATAAGTGGGATTTCTCGCTTTACCGTAGAAGAAGAAACACTTAATGGTAAAAATAATGCAGTGATACCCAGTACCAATGCAATGTTAGCGATGTTGGAACCAATCGCGTTGCCAATGGCGGTATTTACGTTACCGTCTAAAGAAGCGGTTGCCGCTATCATCATTTCTGGTGCAGATGAACCCATAGCAACGATAGTTAAACCGATAATCATAGGTGAGATGCCAAAATTTCTTGCTAGGGATGAGGCACCAAAAACAAATTTATCGGCACTCCATACCAAAGTAACAAGTGAAACAAGTAAAATTAGAATCTGTATTAACATTAAGGGCTCCTATATTGAGAGGGTAAATTGTCGCTGGTTGTGAAAGAAAAACAAAGAAAAATAATCGAATCAGCAAAAATAAACGTTAAAAAGTCCGTTTTTTTATATTTAATAGCTAAAAGTTAACCAAATTGAGGGCTGCTATGAAACATAAAGTTGTTATACAAAGTTTAAACTTACACTTTATTACGTTTTAACACGCTTTCTTACGATTTTTATTTACATTTTTAACGCAATTTTAATGACGTTATTTGATTGCTCATGTAAAATTCCTGTAAATTCGGTAAAACAAACAGTGATGTTACAATAATCTTATGCTAGAAAACTTGGTCGATATCCAAAACCTTACATTCAAGCGCGATGAAAGAGTGATCTATGATGATATCAGCTTGTCGATCCCTAAAGGAAAAGTTACCGCGATAATGGGACCAAGTGGTATTGGTAAAACTACCTTATTACGTTTAATTGGTGGTCAATTAAAACCAGAATCTGGAAAAATACTTTTTGACGGACAAAATATTCCAACGTTATCTCGCAGTGCACTCTATGAAGCACGTAAGCGCATGAGTATGTTATTCCAAAGTGGCGCATTGTTTACCGATATGAGTGTTTATGACAATATCGCTTTTCCAATGCGTGAACATAGCACTCTGTCAGAATCGTTAATTGAAAAAATGGTACTGATGAAACTTGAAGCGGTTGGCTTACGTGGTGCTCGTGACTTAGCACCAGGTGAACTTTCTGGTGGAATGGCGCGAAGAGTTGCGCTTGCCCGAGCAATTGCTTTAGATCCCGAATTAATATTATATGATGAACCTTTCGCGGGACAAGATCCTATCTCCATGGGCGTTATCGTTCGTTTGATCAAAGACTTAAGTGAAGCACTCGGTTTAACGTCAGTTGTTGTTTCGCATGATGTTACTGAGGTCATGAGTATTGCTGATTATATTTATATTATCGCAGAGAAAAAAATTATTGGTCATGGTACGCCATCAGAAATAAGCCAACAAACATCGCCACTGGTCCAGCAATTTATTCAAGGTGAAGCAGATGGCCCTGTCCCCTTTCATTTTCCCGCTGCATCTTATCAAGATGAATTACTTGGTAAGGAGCCTTCATAATGAATAGCTTACTAGGTTTAGGACAAAGCATTATTAATACGGTCTCTGGTTTAGGCCGAGCGATTATCTTATTATTTTCTGCATTGTTACATGTTCCTAATGTACGTAAAGGATTTCCTTTATTGATGCAGCAGTTATATGCCGTTGGTGTACTTTCGTTGATGATTGTTATGGTGTCAGGTTTGTTTATTGGCATGGTTATTTCGTTACAGGGCTATACTATTTTAGTCGGTTATGGTGCAGAAGGTAGTTTAGGCCCAATGGTCGCGTTATCATTACTACGTGAATTAGGCCCTGTCGTTGCCGCATTGTTATTTGCTGGTCGAGCAGGTTCAGCATTAACCGCTGAAATTGGATTAATGAAAGCAACAGAGCAGTTGTCGAGTTTAGAAATGATGGCAATAGACCCTTTACGTCGAGTTATAGCGCCTCGGTTTTGGGCAGGATTTATCAGTTTACCTTTACTCGCCGCTATTTTTTCTGCGATAGGTATTTTAGGTGGGCATCTTGTTGGTGTTGAATGGCTCGGTGTTGATAGTGGAACGTTCTGGTCGGTAATGCAGGATCAAGTTGATTTTGAAAAAGATATTCTTAATGGTGTGATAAAATCTATTACTTTTGCTTTTGTTGTTACTTGGATAGCGGTTTATAAAGGTTATGATTGTATTCCAACGTCTGAAGGTATTAGTAGAGCAACAACTTCAACGGTGGTGCAGTCATCGTTATTAGTTTTAGGTTTAGATTTTGTATTAACGGCATTAATGTTTGCTAGTTAATTTTGCAGTTAGTTAATTTTGCAGTTAGTTAATTTTGCAGTTAGTTAATTTTATAGTAATTTTTATTTTTTAGGTTTGGTGAAAGACATGTTGTCAAAGAAAGTTGAATTAATGGTCGGTTTTTTTGCTGCATTAGGTATAGCGGCGTTACTTATGCTTGCCCTAGTTGTTGCTAATAACGGTATTTCTGGTAATAGTGAAACGTATCAGCTGTATGCTAAGTTTGATAATATTGGTGGCTTAAAAATTAGGTCGGCAATAAAGGTAGGTGGTGTTGTTGTTGGCCGTGTCAGTGATATTACGCTTGATGTAGACGATTATACCCCTCTTGTCACATTAGACATTTATACACAATATAATAATTTTTCTGAAGCAACATCGGTATCTATCTTAACGGCAGGTTTGTTAGGTGAGCAATATATCGGTTTATTACCTGGTTTTATTGATGAATCAGTAGAAACTTTAGTTGCGGGAGATTATATAGAAGATACTAAACCCGCCTTAGTATTAGAAGAGTTAATAGGACAGTTTTTATTCAGCCAGGGAAGTGACGATTAGGTTCGCAAACGGAGAATTTTAAAATGATAAAAAAATTATTTACAGCAATAGTAGCGTTAACTTTATTTAGTAGCTTTAGCGTGACAGCAAAAGCTGTCGATAAGAAAAATCCTTATTCCATGATAGAAACTGTGGCAAAAGTGACTTTTAAGCGTTTTGCGGATGAACAGACTGATATCCGAAAGACCCCCGACATACTGAAAAATATCGTTCGTGAAGAGTTAATGCCTTATGTAGACTATCGCTATGCCGCGTTGAAAGTTATAGGCGTTAAAAACTATAATCAAACAACTAAACAAAGTCGAGCTGATTTTGTTACTGTTTTCAGAGAATACTTAGTGACTTCATACGCACAAGTTTTTACATTATATAAACAGCAGGAAGTTGAATTTGAACCAGAGAGAAATTTTAGCAAATCAAGAGTGGTTGCCGTTAGAACCTCAGTTTTAGATCCAAATAGACCGGCAATTGATATTTCATTCCGTGTAAGAAAAAATAAAAAAACACTCGAATGGAAAGCTTACGATATGGTAGCCGAAGGTGTGAGTCTACTTGACAGTAAACAAGCTGAACTTAGCGGCTTGATCCGTCAAAAAGGTTTGCCATACGTTACTGAAATGTTAAAAATAAAAAGCGATAAAGAAATCGTTTTTAAGTAGCGTTATTAAGCTATTTCTGTGAAAATTAGGAAGTGAAGTGAAGCCTATTAGTTTTATTGAAAAAGATTCACGAATTATTTTTAGTGGAGCATTAACGTTATTAACTATTGATAATTCATTTGAAAAAAAATCCAAACGTTTGATTAAGTCAGGAATTGTAATCTTTGATTTAACGAATATTTCAAAAGTTGACACGGCTTGTTTAGCATGGCTTTTAGCCATGCTGGAACTAAGTGCCAAGAAAAGCTGTCAATTAACTTTTGATAACTTACCAAAAGATTTAATTAAGCTAGCTCAGTTAAGTCGTGTTGATATGTTTTTACCAAAAACTGATAAGTAGTGATATTAATAATCGGAGATAAATGTGGAAGTTTCAGATATAGAAAAATTACTTAATGATGCCATTGAACTTGATGAGTTACATGTTGCATTTGATGGATCACAGTGTAAAGTGATCGCCGTTGCCGATTTTCTTGGTGAGTTAAGCCGAGTAAAAAAACAACAAACAATATATGCACCTTTAGCAGAAACGATTAAAGCAGGTGCAATACATGCGGTATCGATTAAAACCTTCACAACGTCAGATTGGCAACGTGAAAAAATGTTTAATCTTCCGCTTTAAATTTCCTAACTAGATAAGATTACTCTATTGGACGCATTCAAAATAACAGGTGGTAACGCTCTTAACGGTGAAGTGACCATTTCGGGCGCTAAAAACGCTGCTTTACCTATATTAATGTCAGCAATTCTCTCTAAAACACCTATTACCTTTAGTAACGTACCTAAGTTAAATGATATTGAAACTACCATTAAACTCCTCAGCCAATTAGGGGCTAAAGTTCACTGGTCCGGTGATAATCAATTAGTGATTGATGGTAGTACTATTGATCAATGTCGCGCTTCTTATGAGTTAGTTAAAACAATGCGCGCTTCTATTTTAGTTTTAGGCCCTTTATTGGCTCGTTTTGGTCATGCTGAAGTGTCGTTACCTGGTGGTTGTGCTATTGGCGCAAGACCTGTGAATTTACATATACACGGTTTAAAGTTAATGGGTGCAGATATAGACGTTGAAAATGGCTACATCATTGCTCGCAATAATGGTCGATTAAAGGGCGCAACGATCTCTATGGACACCGTTAGTGTTACCGGTACTGAAAACTTAATGATGGCAGCAGCGTTAGCCGAAGGTATTACGACTATTGAAAATGCTGCGCGTGAACCTGAAATTGTTGATTTGGCTAATTGCTTAAATGCGATGGGGGCGAAAGTTTCTGGTGCAGGTTCTGATACCTTAAAAATTGAGGGTGTTGCTGAGTTATTTGGTAAAGAATATCGAGTAATGCCAGATCGCATTGAAACCGGTACTTTTTTAGTTGCTGCTGCTGTTACTCAAGGCAAGGTCAAATGTCTAAACACGGATCCTAAAGCATTAGAAGCTGTAATAAGTAAACTTCAAGAATCAGGTGCTGAGATTACAACGGGTGACGATTGGATCGAGTTAACGATGAATAAGCGTCCTAAGGCGGTCAATATTCGCACGGCCCCACATCCTGCTTTTCCAACGGATATGCAAGCACAATTTGTCACTTTGAATGTGATTGCTGAAGGTACTGCTACAACGACAGAGACTATTTTTGAAAATCGTTTTATGCATGTCCCTGAGTTGCAACGAATGGGAGCCGAAATTAGCCTTGAAGGTAATACCGCAATTTCTTGTGGTGTTGAATCATTAAATGGTGCGCAAGTGATGGCAACTGATTTACGTGCTTCAGCGAGTTTGGTTATTGCTGGATTAGTTGCGACAACAGAAACACAAGTTGATCGTATTTATCATATTGATCGTGGTTACCAAAATATTGAAGACAAGTTGCAAGCATTAGGCGCTAATATTAAGCGTATAAAAGCAAGTTAACTTTAACTCGAGATAAAACTCCATTTATAAAAAAAAGCACCTTTCAGGTGCTTTTTTTATTGCAAACTAAAAATGACTCCCAAGTTGGCTTTAACGCTAAAGATAAAAAAGGTATGAATAAATACTGTATCTTAGCCATCGTATTCTCAAGCTGTTAGAATA
>Ga0115005_10001231_pt1 | contig 20177 bp, 13 predicted proteins | sample ArcOceMetagenome_FD_87163 | JGI IMG/M metagenome (GOLD analysis project Ga0115005, IMG submission 87163) | Marine eukaryotic phytoplankton communities from Arctic Ocean - Arctic Ocean - Greenland ARC118M Metagenome | ecosystem: Environmental > Aquatic > Marine > Oceanic | place: Arctic Ocean... | reverse complement strand
GTCGTAGATATGTCGTTCACATTTTCGAACTTCACCCACCTACTGTACAGTATGTATGTACCGGTACCAGGTACAGTACCGGTACCAGGTACAGTACCGGTACCAGGTACAGTACCGGTACCAGGTACAGTACCGGTACCAGGTACAGTACCGGTACCAGCCACCACCGCCAGACAAAATACAAAGATCGGGGGACCCATGTGGAGGAAAATATAGACGTGTGTTTGTGTTTTTCAAAGATAGAGAAACAACCTCAAATTGAAAATACAAAGAAGATATAAAAAAAGCCGGTGGGTGCCTGCTGCAATTAAGCGACTGCAAGATATTGCCTGCCCAATACTATGGTCGGTATATTTGATAGAGTAACATTACTTCGCCAGAGATCGTAACAATTTGCACCAATATCATACCAATATACGAGTATGCCTCAAAGTATTCAGATGTCCATTTTGAGCGGTCCATTTTGAGCAAAATTGGTAATGATAATAAGGAATGAGCAGCAGCGGCAAAGATCCATTGTATACATACATCATATACATACCTCTTTGTCTTTGATTTCAATTGGAGATGCAATAAATAACTTTAGCATAACTTTAGCGAGGTACACGTACGTACTCAGAGATCTAGGAATTTTAGTTGTGAGAAAATCTACTGGTTGGTGCCTCTGCAGCAAATCCAGGTACACGTAACGATTTGCCAGCTACTTGGAGCGTCTTGGGCCGAAGATCAAACTCATTTTTAACAAAGTCATCTTTTGAACATTTTGCCCCGCAAACAATGCCTCCTCCTCATTTTAGACATTTATTTGCTTTCACGAGGCACCATTGTTTGCGAAGAACTGTATCCTTTAATTAAACTTATAATGTAATCCTTTTTTCGCTCATTCCACGTTCCACGTGTACTACAGTACACGAATCATACATTACATCAACATGCAATGGTACAAGTTCAAGTAAAAATAAATGCTTGTGTGTGGTGGGCGAGGACCTCTATATAGATAATCACCTTAAAAACCCTTTGAAAAGAAACAAAAGTTGCGAGGACAGATTCAAAGAAACAAATTGTTCACTGGACGAAGGGAGTTTGGTAAAGAAAGGAAAGAAAATTGATCTTCAAAGGAAATCTCGGAGCTCTCAGTAATCTCTGGAAAAGTGTTCAATAGAAGAATTAGGTCCGTATCAATAATTCAAGTCTTAATCTTGGATTGGTCCTGTACACAGTAACAATATAAAAGAAGCAAGTGACATCTGTAGCATTCGGTCGAAGGCGAATTTGTCAGACGAACAAATCCTAAAGAATGTCGAAATTTCAGGAATAAAGAAGGTCCCCTCTTCCAACGTTCTGCCTGATCATGTTGAGGTGCGTCGATCTTTGACGATGAAATATAATTGCCGAGTCCCGTAGGCAACCATATGTACGCAATAAACTATGTGTTGTTGCGGCAGGAAAAAGATGATTCCGTTGATAAGAATCACTCTCCGAAGTTATCCAGTATTTGTTTTGTTTTTTACTTTATGAAGAAGTCGAAGCAGGGAAGTCTCTTCCATGCCATCTTTGTTTTCGATGAAATCGTCGTAGCATTGCAACCAATCCCCATCCAACAATTATGCACATCTGAATATCTATTTCTCATTCTTCACGGCGCACTTTAGTCAACCTTCTTTCTGAAACTGCATCCCTCAGTAAGTCTAGCCCGTCCTCCAGTTGGCTGGCAGAGCATAACATTACAAGATCCACATACAACAACGGTTTGAGCGTGGCTGAAAACAGTGGTAATTTGGAAACATCCAGGGCACTTGATGTCCATAAAGAAACTATTGGGGCTCTGTACAAGACGCTTGAGCTTGTGCATGCGAGCCTCGGACTCGGGGGAAGGATTCAAGAGATCGACAGGCATTTTAAAATAATAATGAAAATTGATTCAAGTCTGTTGAGAAACGGAGAATAAGTGAGCAAACTGATTTAACAAAACAGTAGTAAGATTCCGTACAGCTCTGTGGAATCGAAGCGAACATTTGTTCCTTCCCTGTGTTTCGTGGTGGCGACGGTGAGGAGCCAGACAGACCGCATCAATTGCCAATCAGCGCCATTAGACACAGATGTCATCAACCTACAACCACACTTTCACCAGCATTCCATTGCAAGAGATGTGCATTAATTCCGACTCTTTTGATTGCGGGTGAAGCTGTCACGGGGGTAAGATTGCCATTGCGTTGACACAAACGTACCGTCTTTTACACGAATGTTTCGTTGAACATCTCAAGCTTCGCTGGGAGCTTCTGCCCATTCTGTTTTTAGTAAAGCGGTAAAATCATGTGATCTCTCTCTCTTTACTTCCTCTCTCTTATTTTAAAAAAAAATCCAAAGAACAAAAACAAAAAACAGAAAACAGTAAAAAGTAAAAAGTTTTAGTTTGAGTTGTAAAAACACACAACAAAAAACAAGAACAAAAACACACAACAAAACAAACAACCAACAACCCTTCGATACCGTGGTACACCCTACACCCCTACAACCTACAGCCAGTAGGCTCGTATTTCTGTCTTTCCAGTGTACTTGCTTGTCCCCCCCAAAGATAAACCACAATAAGGATGGCAAGTTCGGATACCATCAGAATTGGAATGATAGGGGCTGGAACAGTTGGAGGTGGCGTGTATGAGATAATTCACGGGCGTCTCGGCCAACAAGCTACATCTAGTTCTTCCATCCCCATTCCATCTAAAGGTTTCACAAATCTATCTCTTCGTCCTTGTGTCATTAGCAAGATTTGTGTCCGCGATATTAATAAAGCTCGCAGTTTCCAAATCGACAACAAGCTGACATCTGTCACAACGGATATCAATGACATTATTTACGACGAAAACATTGATATCGTTTTAGAGCTCATAGGAGGTGTAGATCTTGCTAAAACAGTTGTTATAAAGAGTCTCAAACTAGGCAAAAGCGTCGTGAGTGCGAACAAAGTACTCATTGCAGAATGTCTTGACGAGATTAAACAAGCAGCACTTGTAGGAGATGGATATAGGCAAACTTACTTCGCATACGAGGCAGCTGTTTGTGGTGGAATACCTATCATACAGGCAATGCAAGGATGTTTCTCTGGTGATATTATTCATAAAGTTATGGGAATTTGTAATGGCACAACTAACTTCATGCTTGGAAAGATGGAAAAAGAAGGATCAGATTATAACGAGATACTGAAAGATACTCAAGATCTAGGGTTTGCTGATCCAACTACAAATGCAGAAGGACATGATATAGCAATTCTCGCGAAATTGGTGCGTTAACTTTTCTCGCTCTCAACTACACTGCGGTCGTCTCCTCCCCTTCAGAAACTCACAAATAATCTTTTTACAGGCTTTTGGCACAACTGTACCAGTTGAATCAATCCCATGCATGGGTATAAGAGAAATATCATCAGTTGATTTTGAATATGCAAAACTATTGAACTGTACCATCAAACTCTTGGGAACAGCCGAAAGACTGTCTGAATATGGAGAATACGATGGTGCCCTTTCAGTCTATGTCAGCCCAAAAGTTGTACCCCTTACCCAAACAGTGTTATCGACCGTTCACCACATCCAAAATGTAGTGTCATTGAAGAGTGCGAATACGGGCTTGACATCATTCCAAGGGCTAGGCGCTGGAAGGTATACAGCTGCCAACTCAGTCGTGGCGGACATTTGTCGTATTGCTTCTGGGAACTCATCACGCGATCCGTTTCCATTGTCATCAAACATCGAACTAGACAACAATTATTCGTCAGCTTTTTACATTCGCATAACATTCCAAGATGAACTTGGAATCATTCGAAGAGTGGGTGAACTTGCAGAGAGAAATGGTGTGAGTGTTTGTTCTGTATTGCAGAACCCAATCAAAGACAGAATGAGCGCGGACTTCGTGGTGACTACAGAAGAATGCCGATATTCTCAAGTACAGGCAATGTGCGAAGACATCGGCGAAGAGGATTTTGCTCACAATATACCTCTATTTATGCCAATGCTGAATGATTAGAAAGCTTTGTCAACTTTATTTGTAAGATTAAGATTAGATAGATAATCCACGTATCGTTTTAGCACTTGTATCTACTAGTCTTTCTTCTTTTCAGCTTTGATGATAAACAATGGGTCGCCCTGCGCTGGGCTCGGACTCCTGTCGGTACACGATGGAGGATCGAACATGCCACTATAATGGAAAAAGCTACCTGTGATAAAGACATGCTCAAGATCATTGGTTCTCAACCATAGGTTCCAAGCTTTCGTTGGGAAGCATCTATTACTGATTGAGATTAGACACATCCCTCCAGGTCTCAATACACGTCCAATTTCTGAAAATACTTCTAATGGCCTCGTCAGGTAATCGACGGACACTACACAGGTTACCTTATCAAATGAATCGTCGTCGTACGGCAGGGTGGGATCCTCGTTCAAATCTTTCACATCAAAAGAAGACAATACCTTGTTCTGCGTTAACTCGTATTCATTCATCCCAAGTCCGACGACTTTGCCTCCCTCCCAATCCTGAGGATAGTGACTAATCCAAGAAGAGCAGATATCCAACACGTCATCTCCGTCTGCAAAAATAGAAGAATAATAATCTGTGATACCGGCAATAGTCGAATCAGCTATGTGGGTGACAAGCCTAGGAGTTTCGTAGAAAATTGAATCCGTGCTATCGTCCATTCTGGCTAGGTCCTGAGCAGTATATGGCCATTCGGGAGGCCACTGTGGGTTCGCCAGCACCTTTTCGGCCATTTTCTGAGTATCAGCTTTCAGAAGGGATGTGCTTGCTCCTACTGACCTACTCCTGAACGGCTTGCTCAAAGGGCTGAAGCCTTGACACACAGAGGTGAGCAGGATGAAAGGAGTTGCGAGATATTTCATCTTGTTGCGATTGTGTCTTATCATTTTTTCCTTGGAAGTACATCACATTATCTATCAACATACAAAGTACGTGTTCTAAAAGATCAGCAAATTACTGTACATACCCGCGCTTGCTTACATACCACCTCCATCTTTCATGAAACCCAGGAAGTAAAAAGATTCTCCGACACAGGGAATCGAACCCTGGTCTCCCGCGTGACAGGCGGGGATACTAGCCACTATACTATGTCGGATGTTGTTGTCAATAAGCCTACTATCAATCTATAAAAATCAAAATTAAGATAAAAGTTAAAAAAACAACACTCTTCCTCCTCGCGTGCGTGTACATACTGTACTGTGAGAAGAAAACTAGAAGCGAGAATCAATAAAAAACTTTCAAACTTGTTTGTGGAAAATACTGATGTAGACCTTTCATTTTTCTCCTGCTTATCTTTGTTTATTAAAAATCATCTGAATAATTTAACTTCTTTCTGCAATAAATTCAAAGTACGAAGGATGTGATTTTTATTCTCCAAGGTTGAGAGGGTTTTTATTCTCCAAGGTTGTGAGAGTTCAGGAATGGGCCCACCCAGAGGCTGAGAAATCCTGCCCAGATTCATTCATCCATTTAACGCAGATTACGATTCAATTCAAACCTCTCTCAACCAATAGCAACTTTTGATCTATTCTTCTTCCCCTTCATTCTCCAAACGCTCCAACATTTTGTCCCGTCCAGATTGTTGCAATTCTGTTAACTCCTGTTCCATAAATTCTTCCTGCTCTTCATCACTGCCAAAAAAATCATCTGATCCAATTCCTCTTCCATCTGTAACACCACTCATCTTTGGATTTAATCTTCCTTTTGCCCAAGCTATGACTGTGGATTTACTTCCCAACCCGTAGATGGACTGAAGGCTCTCTCGGTGATACAATAATGGTACCTTACCCTTGAATTCAATCTCGTCTATTTTTTCATATAAATTTCTTGCGAATCTATCACGAAGAATGTCCAATCTCTGCACTTTGACGCCCAATTCCTTTTCTACTCCCTTCACAATCTTCTCCATTTCATCAGATTCCTCCAATGTTCCTTTTGGCACTTTGAACATCACTAGTGGCGTGTATTTCTTTTGTTCGAAAAGGCCAAATATGGCAGCTTGTACGCAGCTTACGAGCACAGTCGCAATGTATAGTGACAATTTGATGGATCTCTTCATACTTCAAATATATAGATATTGTTAGCTTTAAAACATAGATTGTTTCTAGTGTTAATTGACGCTACATACCGGCCGGTATCTATTGGAAAGAGGTGTATCGTATCGTACGCACTATGATACATCCAGAAAAAACCTGACATAACTGTCCCAATCAGGTAGGGAATCTGTGTCATAACCTGTTCAATGTTTAGGTTTGTTTGGGACCTTTGATACACTCCTTTGATTTTGTCCAGTTCTCCTTCCTGATGAGTGCAAGTGATGGATCTTGATCTTGATGGATGCGAATGCGCCAAGTTGTTTCAAAAGGAATATAAAAGTAAAAAAGAGCATACCCTCTCATACCCCTATAACTTAATTACAATGGCTCCCTCCCTAGAAACAAAAATAGCAAACATCTCTCTAGACACTTGTGTTTACAACGCATCAGGTCCGAGGACAGGATCCAGTCAGGCCCTTTCCAAGGTTGCATCGAGCGCAGCAGGAGCAGTTCTCGCAAAATCAGCAACACTTGCCTCTCAAACTGGTAATCCTCTCCCTCGTACTTGGCATCATGATGCTGAGGAGAGTCATGCCAGTATGAACTCCGAAGGTCTTCCAAATATGGGTATCGACTACTATGTCAGTAAGGATACGATTGATGAGACAATGTCAACAACCGTTTCTGCAAAGCCATACTTTGTTAGTATTTCTGGCAAAAACATTGATGACAATATTGCCATGCTTGAAAGGATCCATGCAAGAATCAAAGCAGGGGAAAAGAGAATCTCAGGCGTAGAATTGAATCTTGCGTGTCCTAACATCATTGGGAAGCCAATCATTGCTTATGATTTCGAGCAGTTGGAATCTGTCCTCCAAGCCGTTTCCCAATTATCGATTTTTGCAGAAGACAAGTTGCCTTTGGGAGTTAAGATGCCTCCTTACTTCGACGGACCTCATTACGACCGCGCTGCTGCTGTGTTAAATAAGTACAGTCATGTAGTGAAATATGTCGCTTCCATAAATACAATTGGAAATTGTCTCATGGTAGATCCAATCGCTGAGATGCCTGTCATTCGAAGCAAGGGTGGTTTTGCAGGATTGTCGGGAAGAGCTGTCAAGTTCACCGCACTCGCAAATGTGAAGAAAATGAGAGAGTTATTAGTGGATGAAATTGATGTAGTTGGTGCTGGTGGGGTTTTCTCTGGAGAAGGTATGTGTGTTGATTATTATTCATAGAACTACTGGCTGGTATTTGACTGACATTTCGTGTATCATTCAACACCTTTTATGATGAAAAATACAATCTCTCTCGCTCGATTTGAATCAAAACTAATCGCCAATCATTGCTGATCATCTTTGCAACCAAGACGCCTTTGAAATGATTCTATGCGGAGCAGCAGCAGTGCAAGTAGGAACATGCCACTGGACCGAAGGGCCCAAATGTTTTGATAGAATCTGCCAAGAATTGAAAGATATCATGGAAAGCAAAGGGTACGAGTCCATTGACGATTTCAAGAACAAAATGAAAGAATGGTCAAAGGAAGGAGTTGCTCTTTCTCGTGAAGCTAGAATGAAGAAGAACAAGCTGAAGAAACAAAATATCACTACTAGTACTGCTGTAAAGGCAGCACCGGGGGCAGAGAACCATATGGTGACTGCGCTCCTTGTAGTGGTGATTGCCTTTCTTCTTGCAGACAAAATGAATTTGATTTCGATCTAAAAGAAGATGTTTTGCATAATGTTTTTTGAGCAAAACAAAATTCCATGCCTCGTAACTAGTAGGGGCTTATGACATCGTAGTGAAGGTTGTAAAAATAATGTTAATTGTGCTCATTTCATCTTGTTCTTTTAAACACCAAAACTGCTGCCACACCCACAGCTTTCCTCCGCATTAGGATTGAAAAATTTGAACCCCCCTCCAATCAGTTCGTCACCATAATCCAGCTCCAACCCGTACAAGTATAGCATGCTCTTGGAGTCCACAACACAAACAATCTGTTCGTCTTTGTACTCGTCCACGGCATCGTCCTCTTCAATATCGTCTCTTTTAGAAAAGTCCATTACGTAACTGAGTCCGCTGCATCCACCATTTCGAACGCCCATTCGGAGGACGATTTCTTCGTTCGACTGCGCTTGAAGTTCGCGTAGGCGTATCATGGCTTTGGGTGCGATGTGAACGATTGCATCATCTGGTTCGAGATGGTCGATTTCCATCCCTTCCGAGGGACGTGGAGTAGGCGCTGGTTGAGCATTAGAGGTTTCTAGATCAGTTCCAGTCGCGTCTGCATAGATAGGTTGTTCTTGCCTCAATCGTATCTGTCTATTGATTGCAGAGGGTTGTACAGTGAACGAGGAAGTTGAATGGGCCAAGAGGACTGCGGTGACCGCTAATGATTTGATTTGTCTCAACATCGATATCTTTTAATTGCAGAAAATCAATTGTACAACGCTTAATTCTTCCTTTGGTCGATGAATTTTGCCTTGAACCTGGATGTTGTGATGATTTATTTGGTATTTGCGAATATTTCCTTTCAAGAAGGTTGAGAGTGTGTTGAGTGTGTGTTGAGGGTGTGTTGAGTGTGTGGATGGAGATGAGAAGAAAAAGAAAAAAAAAGGGGATTATTTTCCCGTCCCCCCCCCATTTTTTAACGGTAAAAGATCCCAATGACTTGTGTTTTTTTCCCTTTCTTGGCGACCTCGAACAACGAACAACCTGAAACCCAACAAGATATCTGTTGTAACCCAAACAAGGCATTGCTCCGTTGCTGAAGACAAAGACGACTGCGGAAGAGACTTAGCAGACGTTCACAGAGCCTCTTCATCCGCAGATCAGATTTCATCGTTTGTAATTGCCGTTGGAGCATCAGTCCTAGATACCGGCATTGAGATAGCGCACAACGCATCGCATAGGTCATTGAAACAACAGCGAGGGATCAATCCATCACACCGAAGCAAAAGTACTTCAGTATGTCCCTAAAATTACGAGACCTCATTCGAAAAGTCAGGGCATGTAAGACCGCCGCCGAAGAGCGTGCTGTCATTGCCAAAGAAAGCGCCATGATTCGCACTGCAATTCGTGAAGAACAATCTCACTTCCGGCACAGGAATGTTGCAAAGCTACTGTTCATGCACATGTTAGGTACGTCTAAATCCACGCAGTATTTCCCCCTTTGCATTTCCGTTGACGCAGCTTTGAGATATTTACCATCCTAATCCTGACATTTATGTTCATCATTTTACCAATCCCCTTACTCTCACCTCCTGATGACAGGCTATCCAACGCACTTCGGCCAACTCGAATGCATGAAACTCATCGCCTCGCCGCATTTTCCGGAAAAAAGAATCGGTTACCTCGGAATGATGCTCCTGCTGTCCGAAGAAGCTGATGTCCTCATGCTTTCCACCAACGCCCTGAAGAACGATCTTACATCAGATAATCGCTTTGTATCCGGTCTGGCGCTTTGCGCTATTGGCAACCTCGCCACAGCGGATATGTCCCGTGACCTCGCACCAGAGGTCGATAAACATCTCAAGTCTTCGCAGCCTTATTTAAGGAAGAAGGCATGCTTGGCAATGGCCAGGTGTTTAACTAAATGCCCAGAAATGGTGGAGGATTTTGTTGATCGAGTTGTGACTCTTTTGAAAGATAGGAGTCATGGGGTTTTGGTCACCGTTGTTCAGCTGATGACACAGGTGCTTTTGGTCGAACAAAAGAACAAGGATTATGGATTGGATGACGAGTTTGGGACTCCTTGTCAGGAAGCATTCGTGAAGCTAGTTCCATCCCTTGTGAAGCTATTGAGAAATGTTATCAGTGGGGGGTATGCAGCAAATGATGCGGGAGGTGCAACAGATACCTTCCTCCAAGTCCATATTTTGACCCTGTTGAGGTTATTGGGAACAGGAGATGTGCAGGCCTCGGAAGAAATGAATGATGTGTTGGCGCAGGTAGCAACAAATACAGAGACCTCGAAGAATGCTGGGAATGCTATCTTGTATGAATGCGTACAGACCATTATGGCTGTTGAGAGCGATGATGGCTTGAGAGTGTTAGCGGTGAACATCCTTGGACGATTCCTTCTTAACCGGGACAATAATATTCGCTACGTTGCTCTCAACACTTTGTCCAAGTGCGTGGTGGATGAGAAGAGATCCGCACAAGATGAGTTACTTGAATCTTCTGGTGAGGGTGCAAACAATGCAGCATCTGCGCTTCAAAAGCACCGCACCACGGTTGTTGACTGTTTAAAGGACCCCGATGTCAGTATTCGCCAAAGAGCGCTCGAACTTATTTATCATTTGGTAAATAGTGCAAACGTCGAATCGTTGACAGCAGAGTTGTTGAATTATCTCGTACTTTGCCCTCGAGAACACAGGTCTGATATTTGTACGAGGATTCTTCGTGTCGTGGAAAAATATAGTCCAAATGATCGTTGGCGGGTGGATACTTTGATAACCATGCTTACTATTGCTGGGAGAGAGGCCGCCCGTGCAGTTCAAAATGCAAGTATTATCTATATCTCGCGGTCTTCGGAAGACCTCCGTGCTTATGCAACTCATAAATTGCTGAAAGCTATTCGTGACGATGATGGATCGCAACGAGCTCTTCTCGTTGTTGGTGTTTGGTGCATTGGTGAATATGGCGACCTGCTGTTGAAACCGTATTCTTACACCTCATCGACAGCTACAGATATGGCGTCTATAACAGGCAGTGATGGAGACAATTCTTCATCCGTTTCGTTTATGGGGAATGAACCATCCTCTGTGCTTGCAACTTTGGAGGAGGTAATTAATCGTCATACTTGTACAGAAGAGGCAAAAGAGCATGCATTAACCGCGTTTACGAAACTTTGCGAACGTTTTGCAAACGTTGGAGATGCATCAACATTGAGCAGGCTCCAGGGGTTGGTCAAGAAGAACTCAAAGTCACATGCCTTGGAATTGCAACTTCGCTCCTGTGAATATGATGCTCTGATCAATGCTATGAAGGGAGTTAAGGCAAGCGGTGCAGGTGGAGACGACATATTCGGAACAAATGGTGGTGGCGGAGTAAGTGAGGGTATCATCGCAGCAGCCAAAGAAGCCCTTGTGCGTATGCCAGTTGTTGATCTCAGCGTTATGAATAAGCAAAGATCTTCTGAATATGGCGGCCAAGGTAATGGTGATGTAGGAGGAGCCGACATGCCCTTAGCTCCAATGAGCAAGAACAATGATGATTTGTTGGATTTGGAAGATATCTTTGCTGTTGGAAATGGAGCTTCTTCGCAGCCATCTGAAATGACAACGAGCCAAACTGAAGTTACGACAAATGGAGCTGCTCCTACTAGTGATTTGGATCTTCTATCTGATATTTTTTCAACCCCAGCTGCACCTCCCCCGGCACCGGCGACGGGGCCTTCACCCAGTATGAATGGTAATGGTGCAAGCTACGACCCTTTTGGAGCGGTGGCTCCTACAGAGAACCATCAGCCTGTTGCTTCACTTAACTCATTTGCTCCGACGCCTACTTCTAATCCGACTTCAATGCAAATGAATAACTCTACCGTCGTAGATGATGTCTTCGGGGCTGCCACACCTGCTCCTGCCAATATCATTGTACCAGGACCCACATACCAAGGCGTTGTAATTGAGTTCGAGTGTACCAAACCAGACCTTACGAACAATACAAAGTCAACACTACTTGCCAAGTTCAGGAACACCAATATTGCTCCAATTCACGGTCTCAGCCTACAGATCGCTGTCCCGAAGTATGTGAGCATGGAAATGAATCCTCCCACTTCTACCACAGTTGCTCCATCGGGAGGAAATAATTCAAGTGAAGTGACACAAACCATCTCCATTGCCAACAATAAATTGGGTCAAAAGAATCTGATGTTGAAAGTCAAACTAAGCTTCACGCTGAATGGATCCAAAGTTGATCATATGGCCACAGTATCTGGCTTTCCGGCAGGGGAATATTAATCGCATTAACCAAATGTAATGATTTCATTAAATTAACCATTCTTTTTACTGACTCATTCCTCGTTGATTCGTCGTACTCAACATTACACCATATAGAGGGAAACTTTAAGTACACTCCCGTCCGAATCGAGGCGCAAATCGTCATTTGATGAAAGTAGAGAGAATAGTTTTGTTGTATTTGCTAGGTCATGATAACTAAAATTAAAGTATCAATCTCTGGCGTGTACAGTACAATAATAATAGTCTAACAAATTCTAGTTGACATTCCCAAATTAATGCACAGTGTAGCGAGAAACCCCGAAAACAGTAGGTGCCGCTGATTATGCATGAATTATCATCAGCATTGGAGGTATATTTACTCCTTCTTGGCAAGAAGCTGATCAATGATGGAGTAAAGCAAAACTCCTCCAATTCCGATTCCGCATCCGAGCAACTTGATAGGATCGAGTGACTCTCCAAGAACGATGGCAACTCCGACGATGACAATGACACGCTTAGCAGTGTTGGCTACAGACTGGGTCACAGCTCCAGTCTTCTTCAAAGTCATGGTGGAAAGTTCGTTGTATCCATAGAACCAAAGTCCAGAGGCAATCAAGTTCGCAGAAAGAGTTGGAGTAGATTTGAAAAGCTCAACGAATTGTCCAAACTTGGCAGCCTCTCCCTTCGCAATAACGAGGGGGATAGACATGAAGAATCCAAGAATGGTGGTGACAGCGAACTGATTTCCAACGGATCCCAACCTCTCCGTAATACCATCAGTTTCCATGAGCTTCTTGTTTTCGTTACCCTTGAAAGCAGCGAACAAGTTTGCAATACAAGCAGATACAAGAGCAGACATGGCGAAATCGAGCTCCTTAACGGAAGCAAGAACTACTCCACCAATTACAATGGGAAGACAAAGCCACTTAGCCTTGGAAATCTTTTTTTTGTAAACGAACTGAGAAAGAACAGCAGCAAAGGCGGGTTCAGCAGCCTTTACAATCTGTCCGAAAGAAACGGCTCCAGCAGAAAGTGCGAAAACAGAAGCAGAGTGTGCTCCGGCGAAGCAGAAGCCGACGGGGAGCATTTTGATGATGTCATCAAAGGTAATTTTAGGAGCCTTGCGAGCATCGGGAGCAACCCACATGAAAAGGGCGTAAATACATCCGACTCCAAGCTGAAGAGTGGAGATGGTCATAGGGAATCCAGTAGATCCTCCAGCGGCACGGAGAGCGAGCTTGTTGGAAATATTGTAGAAGTAGTTTCCAACATACCAACAGAAGAAATAAATCATGAGGGGGATATCCAAACCTCCGGAAGCGCCCCCGCGAGCCTTGATGGCATCACCACTAGATGCCTCTGATCTGAGAGCCTGTTGATTTGAATAGTTTCCATGAGAATTTGAGTTGGCACAGGCAGATTCGAAAATGGTCGATATTACTCATTGTTCATTCAATAAATGCCAATGCTGTATTACGCTCAAACTGCAGCAGGTATGCCCCCTGAAAATAGATTTTCATCGTCGTGCAGGTATTTTAAAACAGCAGGTAGAATGTGAAAGTATCACGGACCACCTTGTGAGAGCGAAAGGGCCGGTAAGCGCAATGAGTCGTCTTAGATATCACTTACAAATTTGTCGTTGACCACACGTCCATCGAGGTTGATGGGCTGAACCAAAGCACTTTCGCGTGGAGCAAAGGGAGCCTTGGCACGGACGGCGCTAGAGAGGGTAGTAGCGGGGTTGAAGGCACCGACAGCGGTAAAGGTGAGGGCGATGACTGCAGATGAAAGCTTCATGGTATTAAATTGATGTTTCGTTCGGAAGAAACTTGTGAACCACCAAATGGTTTGTTGGCGATCCGAGGTTGAAGTTACCAAGACCACCCGTCTTGAACGGCGCTCGATCGCGTGAGAAAGATTCAAAAGATACTGCTCGAATTTCGAAATTTTGCAAGTCCCGGGGAGATACTATGCCTTCCCCCCAAATTTAGGGGGGATTTAGACATTTTAAGTGATTTCGGGCAGCAAAAATTCAGGGGGGGGGGTTGCTTTATTTTAATAAGTTGCACCCCCTCGTGCGCGAGTGAAACTGCGCATCATATCAAATCGTTTTATAACAACAAACGTAGTAAATAACGGAATAATCTTTGCTCATTATCCTTTCTTCCCCGTTTCAAGTGGGTCGATGTATTGGGATGCTGTGCCACAGGGGAGATCGCTTTCGCCGAGACCATGATCTAGAATTTTAAAACCATGAAAAGTGTTTTTTATAAAGCACACCTTGAGCACACCGGTATTTTTATAAACATTTCGATGTTGGTGGTCCCATGAATTTAGTAAATGTTTTTAAGTAATTCTACCTGCCTGGCTACGGACGGATACCCCTGCTATCTGCGACAATACATTCAGGCGAAGGAATGTGGCAAGGGATATCCTGTGTTGTACAAAAGAGCCAATGGAGTGGGACAGATTTATGACCTCAGTCGGCTCCTGCCTTCGGTTGATCATATAGTGGTCTCTCAAATCCTCTATAAGCGCTCGCCGTACTAGGGCTACTGAAGCTTCCACAGCCCTAGCCGGGTTCTCTGAACCTGTGGTCCCTCTCCTAGCGTGTCTACAGAAATATATGTGGAATCAACGCATCAATGAGAAGCTCGTCGAGGCAGTATCGACCATACCATCGACACTGGGCCTGAGCGGCCGCACCCTTTCGCTCGGAATTTTTGGGTACTGGGAAGTACGCAAACCCCCGGCAGAACATGTAAATGTGCTGATCGCGAAGATAGAAAATCAACTAAAACTAAAAACTAGAACTAAACTAAAAAGTATAGAGTACAGTACACTATCTATAGCATCGTTAACTTTCAAAAGGTGGCATACTCGTATCCAACTGAAGCTAAGAGGAGGAATCCGATAAAGAGCCATTGGAACCATCGTCGGTAACATCGACATCTATATTTATTTCCGGTGCGCGGTCATGAATCGGAATATACCGGGAGTTCAAAGGAAGAAACAACGTCCAATCATGAGGTATACCTGCACTCCACGAAGGCCAGCTCAGCTTTGAATAAACTTCTCTAGGAAATTCCAGAGACACTGCACCGCGACCAAATGCTGGTACTTCCAACGCAATGACTGTGTATATCATCACATGCAACATCAAAAGTGTCCATACTATAAGTGCCACATCGAAAAATCCATAAGGCACAGAATATAAGTAGCAATGGTAAGCTGTAAAGTAAAGGAACGTCAAACGTGGGAAGAGACATACACTGAGAAAATGAGAGAAGAGTGAATATGTTAGGAGAGAAAAGAAAATAATGCATTAAAAGATGGGCAGTGAAAATATGAGAATTTACCTCAAGGAGCTTCGAACAAATACCATTGAGAAGTACTCATAGACCATTGTATTTCCGAAAATCCACAGGGGCAAGCTTGCTGGTGTACTTTTATTGTAAAGAAAGCTGCTCCACGCAACTTGACACGATTCATACATTGTATATACGAGGAAAAGTTTCACGATATGCGCACCAACAAAATGCTTGAATGGGTGCACATTTTGTTGATTGATGGCACTTCGTGCTCTGCCTACCCAAGGATATGAAAAGTCTAAAATCCTTTCATCAATTCCAGCCAGACCGTAAGCACGCATTCCTGCCACGATGGGAAATATAATCATAACTCCGGATGAAGCTAGCAATCTCACGATTAAGGCAGTGATACTAGTGACGAGGAAAAACGAAATACATGACATTCCAAGTACTCCTACTCTGTTGAACCACCAAGTGAAAACAGACTTATCAGTATCATCAAGTTGGGTACTTGAATACGCCCATCTCTCTTTCGATTCAAAATTTTGAACGAATCCATTGCGATATTTCCCTTCGCTCGTCTTTATTGAAAACATGAATTGGTTTATCAGCAATGCATCCATTCCGTATATCTGAGAAAGAAACTGCGCCCATTTTGTAACAAATGATGGATATACTCCATCGTCGGTCCCTGTACTGAGACATCTCTCACTTAAAGTCACGTTGACAATTGATATGTTATGCCACAACACCATTTTCTTGTCAAGATACATCAATGAGTGAGTCGTTGAGAATTTGTAAGCTGGTTTTTTCCAGTATTCAGATGATGAATATTTATCAACGCCATTGATTTGTGTTTTACCGTCCTTCTTAGCACCTTGATGCCGAGAAGAAGAAGAAGCTTCTAGAGAGTTTCCAGTTAAAGCACTGTCCGACGATTCGTTAGCAGTAAAATTTGGCATCACCACATTATGAACTCGCGAGCATTGTCCGAAGATATCTGAACAGTGATCACCATACACAATCTTGATTTGAAGAATTTCATTTCTTCCTAGTAATGGTATCTGTCCTGTTGCATTTGTGATTTCTTTCACTTTGTGGACGGATTGCTTCTCGTCTCCATCCTCCTTATTTTCGTCCTCCTCATCTTCACCAAATGTTTCATAAAATTTGCTTCTCTCTTGTGCAGGTCTCGTTTCCAACGCAAATTCTAAACAGGTCTTAAACGCACCGGTATGCGCACCGATGACATCCTCATTCGAATGGTGATATTTGGCAATATTTCGTGGACCAACGTATGTCGTGTGTAAACATAATAAAACCACCATATGAAATAAAGAGAATAGCATACATACACGCATGAATACAAATAGTCCCTTTTGAGAGATTCCACCTGATTCTGCATCCTGCTCTTCATTACGTTGACGTTGTCTATTGGAAATTTCCTGTGCCATACGCGTCGTTGGCGTGACATTTGCATCGCCATTATCTTCGACATCACTATTTGTGCTCGAATTTGTGTTTGCACCGTCACTATCGTCTCGGGATGACGAAGAATTATTCCTTCGTCTAAGCCCGAGATTCTGAGAAAGGGCCGCCATTTCGACATCAATACGATGGTCATTTTCGACTTCTATATCTCCATCATCAGTGGATATTCGAGAAAATGTTGATTCGGGAGACCGACGCGACTGTAATATATTCCAAATTCTTGATCGGTTCTCTCGTCGTATAGAATTTAGATTGTGTATAGTCCGGCACCAGCATCCATTCATGTATATTCTGTGCATGACAATTGGCCAGAGAAACGGTATCGTATCCGAGCCATTATTTGAAAGAGATGAAGCGCTTCGGTCGTTGAGATGTCCCCTGTCAGATTCGATTTCGTTGTCACCATCGTTGTTGGACGAAGTCGGAGTCAAAATTGGTTGTGTTTGAACCAAGTCTTCAACTACCCTTTCGTAGACTCGAAATAGAGCGCGTTCAAATTCCATAGCTTTGATTCAAAAGGTTCAAGGTTTGTGAATCAGATCTCCAGAATGCAATAGCTGGTCGGTAGCTGTGTTACTAAGTACGAGTACAGTACGAGTATGTAATGTAATACTGTTTGAACTTTGAACGCGCGGTTGATATAAAAATACAAAAATACAGTAAACATGAAAAAACATCAATTACTTACCTGATAAGGATAAAAGAAGTCATTTCTTCGGATCTTCGTCATCAGTCATTTTGCGGGGACTCACATTTGTGCAAAAAGTAATGTACCGTATGTACCGTACGGTTTGTACCGTAAAGAAGATGTTGTATTGAAATGTTGTACAGTATTCAACCTGCCAAATGTACTATGAATACCGCCATCCGTGATGAAAACGGCAAATCAAAGTTGACACAGCAGTATATTGAAAGACCTCAATTCGTCGTAAGGATAAATGATCCAAAGTTCCGAGTCGTAGAACATAACATGATAGAAATTTACCTTCGATCAGCACCAAGGATCACTCGTTGTCGTCAAGAGGGAAAAGGCGTCGACACCGGTACAACTGGTATTAGTTCTACTAGTAACGGCATCCATAGCAATTCTACCAAAACGTACGCAAAGTGCAGAATGTCTATGCAGATTATCATTCTCGCGATCCTTTTCTTGTCACGGTCGTGTTCTGCCAACAAACCCATCAGCTTATCAAGGCCTCAATCCCAGAACGACTTGTATGAAACCGATGAGATGAGAAGGGCATCTTATGGATTGAAACATAGATCTATGTTTCTAGATTCCCTACTGCGACAAAAAACTTACGTTGATGACATTATTGATCAGGATGCAGATGTAGATGATGATGATGATGATGGTGACAGTGATCAAGAATCACTGGTACCACCACCACTAGTAGACGAACTAAATAAGACGATTTCGGAACCACTACTGGAAACAACAAATGGAACATTTTCGAAAAACTTCACAGGAGTCAAATCTGTGAATTCCTTTACAAACTATACGAAATGTGCATGGTACACTCTATCTCATTATATTCCTCCAGATTCAATGCTTTACGATGGTATCGAAGGATTCTTAATCGCCATGCTTCTCTGTCTTATACTCGCAACATGTTACAGTTATTGCCATTATTGCTGCTTGACGAGGTGCGGTTGTTTACCAGATAACAGAGTATATAGGAGTTTGCTGAACCGAAGAGGGAGAAAAATGAAAATTAAGAAAAGAGATCAAAAAAAAGGGGGTGGGTATTGTTGTGGTTGTTGTAAGGGGATTAGGGGACGAGATAGCGATGGTAAGGGTGCGTTTACGTTGTTGAAAGCAGAAAACGTGGCATTTAGCGACGACGATGATCATTCATCACTTAGCTTGGATAGCGCTCTTAGTCTTGAGTATGGAGATACTCAATTGCACAATGAATATGGGGAAATAACAAGCAGGTGGGATGATAGCAAAATCGAAGCTGCAGCCAGAGAGTATTTTGCTAGGGAGGAAAAGGAGGCTGAAGGGAAGATAATTAAATCCAAGAAAATAGGGGTTTCCTTTAACAGAGGCAAACCTGGAAGGAAGAAGGGCTCTCGTTCCAGCGCTTCGCGAAATAGTAGGAGAGGAAAGAGATTGAATGGAAGAAGTGCTGCTCGCAGCCAAGCGAGTAGCATCCTTTCGTCTTCATCCGGACGGAGCCTTTCGTCTTTGGACTCTTCATCCTCTGGAAGTCAAGATGATCTAGAAATGGAGGCTGCAATGATGGACTTGGAATTAGTCAAACGTTCAATAGCTGAGAAAGGATATGTTTAATTATTAACCGAATCCTTAACCATGTCATAAAAATACTTGTGCCACCTGTAGTCTTGAGTAATTTCAGGGTGAAATGCAGTAATCAATAAATTATTCTTTCGTGCGGCGCATATTACTTCTCTTGCATTGGTTCCATCGGCAGCACCAGGCAATTCAATCTTTTCCATCTCAACCCCACTACGTGTAGTGTCTTTTTTTACATCAACATATTTCAATCCATCCTTGCGCTCCAGGGCATCTACAACACCCATCATGACCACATTTTCTCCTCTAGCAATTTTAATCTCGAGTTCTCTCAAAACAACAGCAGCCTGTCTACAAGGTGTAGCAACTACTTTTCCCAAGACCTCGACGTCGACGCCCACATTCAAAATGGCTGGCGCACGAATAAAAACACCAGGATAATCACCACCTTCTTCGTGTCCTGGTGGGCAGGGAGTTGCCATTTCGAAGCTTGAAATTTGACTCCCAAAGTAGTTCCTACATACCAAGATGTCAAGACCACCAATGAGACTTTGACCATTTTCAATTACAGCAGAGCCTCCAACGCAGCGTTCCGCTAGAAGAATCATACCAGCGCAGGTGCCCCAGGTCGGTTTGCCAGATTGTGTAAAATCTTTTAGAGCGGTCCACATTCCACCAATGGATCCAATAAGACCCATAGCAGTTGATTCCCCACCTGGGAAGATAATTCCATCAATATTTTCTAATTGCTTGGGAGTGCGAACCTGAATAGTTTTGCAACCAGTCCCTTTTTCGATGCACTCCTGGTGCTCTTCGAAGGCTCCTTGAAGGGCCAGCACTCCGATGACAATTTCCTTTTGTGCAGACATATTTGTTTCCTTTGCAAATGTTTTATTCTAGCAATGATAAATATATGAGTATTGAAAAATCCTCTCTCGACAGATGCCAGTGTGTATGCTGCGCTATGAATCTAAGACCTGGCATGTATGACAAGAAAAGAGCACAGATTCAAGATTGAATGAAACTTATCCATACATGATGGAACTCTCGGCCAAGTCAGTCATCGATGACCGGGTTGCAAAGAAAAGAATGGACGGACGACGGTGCAGCCAGAATT
>Ga0115005_10001228_pt1 | contig 20183 bp, 10 predicted proteins | sample ArcOceMetagenome_FD_87163 | JGI IMG/M metagenome (GOLD analysis project Ga0115005, IMG submission 87163) | Marine eukaryotic phytoplankton communities from Arctic Ocean - Arctic Ocean - Greenland ARC118M Metagenome | ecosystem: Environmental > Aquatic > Marine > Oceanic | place: Arctic Ocean... | reverse complement strand
TATCCTACTGGGAGATGGGTGCGGTGACTTCTCCTATCTCCTTTGGCTTCCTCAAAGTAGACAAAGTCGAGTTGATCGATGATATGATGGGCAGGGAATTGAGAAGTGATGCTTCGATCTCACGAGGAAATTAGAACACGAAGCTGTGGATCTTGTGAAGTATTCTTCCCAAACATTGGTGATTCCAAACCAGTCAGTGGAGACAGAGTTTGGTATATCGAAAGTAGTAGGGTTCTTGGACCGTATGTTTTAAATCCACATTACTCTGATTCTTGAAAGTATTGGTGATACTTGCAGCGACGTCAGAACTCAAGTTTGTATTAGAACTGATAGTACTGGTGCAGAATCTGATGTGAAATTTGAGTTAAACGAATTGAATCAATGAATATTATACGCACAAACTCCACCAAGATCATAATATATCTTGAGGGTGTATACTCTGCTTGGTCCGAACAAAGAAACTGACTGAATTCCTCTTTTGAATGACATGCTGTCTGTAATCCAGAAGAGGATGACACGATAATAAGGAACCAAAATCCTGTTACAATAGTGAACTGAATGTGTTTTACTCCAGCCTATTCAATACTCATGTAAATTAAACGACACCTTGTCAATGTTTTCCTGGAAATCAATTTAAAAAGAGTAAAAACAAACCATCTCTTGGTAATGCACATAATTCCGAATAATATAATTGAAAATAGAAGAAATCTTGGGCAGTGAAAACTATTTTTCTATTACGCTTTAGCACTGCTATCTTCCGTAGTCAACTTCTTGTTCTTTTCAAAATCACAAGCAGCACTTTTCTTCTCGGAACAAAGAAAGCCCCACACCCTGCGAAAGAAAACCCTCTGACCACCACGAACCTTCATTGGTTTTATTTGTGCTGGATGCAATTGACGCAAGGAAAAAAGCTGCTGTTTCACAATAGGAGGTGTTTCAGGGCATTTTATGAAATGCACGTGTAAGGCGAAGAGAGTTTTCTTGGAATCCGATAGGGTCTTCAATGTGCTAGGGAAAAATCTACCACTCTTACCAGGTTCTGTCCTGCAATACCGGCAACAGAAACCTCGATAACCTACTGTAAGATGATGGCGATGGCTTCTCCTGTCAGGTTCCTCAAAGTAGATGAAATCTAGTTGATCAATAATATGACCGGTGAACTGAGAAGTGGCCATACGATCTCTCGCGTTAAGGAGGTCACGAAGTTGTAATTCTATTCCATCCTTAAATCTTGGTACGTCGAAATTGTCGTCAAATTTGGGAATTTCAACTTTTCCTCTATGAAATTGATCATAGTTGACTGGTGGTAAACCGATATTTTGTTCAGAAGTCAGGCTGGTATTATTTCTAATTGACTGTATCTGTCCGCAAAAAAGTGATTGCAAAGACGCATCTAAATCACATTGAATAGCAGAGGCTGTGTTCTGCGCAGGCAAGAAGTTGTTGTGCTGATGGTGCTGATGACTTTGTCCTGGTGGATTTGGCGCCTCCTCCGTACTAACATTCTTCTTCTGCTGGTGCTGCACCTGCTGGTGCTGAGGTCGAAGACACGCGATATCTCCATTTTGTGCCAAGTAGTCAGCCATTTGAGGATAGTAATGTGCCAATGGTGGTGTCTGCGTTGCTATTGTTCTGGTTTTTACTGGCTGTGCCGGTACCACCGGTTGAGATGTGCTATTAGTATTTTCCAGGGCCGGTGGTGGTGCTGGTGGAGGACACGAACAAGACGAATCACCAGCAGTTGTACTAGAAGCAGGTCTACTGCTAGTATCTTCCTTCTTACATGCACTATCACTTATTGCAGCGGTATTAATACCACCATCCCAATAAGGAAAGAAGTGTTGGGCACCAGCATAGCCGTGCTGACTGGAAGAACTTCTTGTTGTTTGCTCATCATCAGCTTGAGATTTCAAGGGCTCTTTTGCTGGTGTCCTCGTTGCCGTTTTCTCCTTCTTCAAGGCTATTAGGAATACAGCCGCGAATACATCACCTTCATCAAAGTCATCTGGGGATGAAGGTTTACTTCGTTTGTTTCCGAGATTCATATTTTTATGCCCCTACCCTGACAAGTGATCCCTGGGTCTCGCGTCTCGCACCACTCGCACCCTTCCGTCCTTGTTGTAAGGAGCTATGCGTTGACAGTTAATGGCCTTATTGTTTGAGAGGCGTATATATGACTACATTTGTGAATGCATGACATATTCGATGGGTATCGACAGACAAAACATCAAAAATTAGATTTTAGGTCTTTTTACTTACTTACACGTACTCGCTACTGTGGTAGCTTGTAGCTTTGTATGAATTCTTGAATGGGGGAATTTCCAGCATAGAACGGACAAAGAAAGATGGTACAGTAATACCAATCAAAATGTAATTATTTAGCTCGTTATCATACGACGCACAACGATGCTAGGTTAGAGTGTTGTTGATGTATCTCACTTCTCCCGAAAGAAAAGAGCTGAATTCAGAATAACAACGAAGATATTTACATTTGTTCGATCGTGGGGTCAGCATGAAATACTACAAATATAAGTGTCATAGAAAGTTTCTATTTCATGGATGTGTGAAATACAAGCATCACTGCAATTGAATTTGTATAGTCACCACATTTTCGTATTGGAAAATCGCCCAGGACGAAAGGCTTTCAAGTCCACGTAATTTGTACTTTCTCCGGTCGAGAGGACGCTTGCCATTGCCTCTCCTGAAGCTGGACCCATCAAGATACCCCAACACCCATGTCCTGCTGCCACGAAGCAACCATCCTGGCCATCAATACTTCCCATCATTGGTATGTTATCCGGCGTGGTTGGCAGGTAACAGCTTTGGGCAAGCTTTGGATCACTGCCAAGCACCCCCTCTATCCCTCCACTTGCAGCTCTCACTGCCTCCACAATTTCATTCACCTTTTCTTGTCTCACTTCTTCTTTTCCAGGTTCTTCTCTTACCCTTGTTGGCGGATCAGGAAATCCACAACAATATGCAGTACCATCGGGGCGAGGGTAAATTTCGGGATCACCAAATCCATCATAAAATACAGATTGCGTCAGAGTATTTTTTGTCGGAATGATGACACTGTGATACTTGACACCAACCATACAATTTCCAATTTCTGTCCATGGCCCACATGCAAATAATAATGAGTCTCCTTCGACAATAGATCCATCGTCCAATTTCGCACCCTGAAATATTCCATCCTTTCCATGCACCGCATTCTTGACTTTCCCTTTGATGATCTTTGCGTTCACATTAGTATTACTCTTCACAGCTTCCCACATGGCGTCACAGAGCATTTTGGGATGTACTTGTGCAATGGTGCTTTCATCCCCCAATGATCTTCCACCTACAACTTTAGTATTCTCATTTTCTGCCAAATTGACATCACTCGCCCATTCGACACCCTGCAATTTCTTCCCGGATGGTTTCTTAGGTCCACCAGAAGAGTCCTCTCTGATACTAATGGACGCACAAGTGAGCCTACGATACATAATCTTTGATTCGCCAAGTTGTTTTGATAAAACAGAATGCAATTCAAAACTTCTGCGAGCAAGTGGTCCAACGGGTGAATGATCATTCCAATCAAGTGCGAGGAAACCTCCTGCTTTTCCGGACGCGGCAGGTGCAATTGTTCCAGATGGGTCAATGATAGTGATGGAGGAAATGCATTGTGCGTGGTTTTGGGCTAGGTAGTACGCTGTGCTGGTCCCGATAATTCCTCCTCCTGCAATAATGATATCCTTTTGTGATGTTGACGGTTTTGATGTCATGGAGAGGATTTGAAGACTACGAGTACGTGTAGTGCGAACGGTACTAGTGCTACGAATAACAGCGCCGCTGGCAATTCTTGTTGCAGAAAAGGATGCTATGGTTTTGATTTGTAGCAATTGTAGAAGCACAAATGAAAGATACTTCAACGCATAGTTCATGATTGGATCTATTCGGTCCGATATTGACAGTTAGTGGCTAGTGGCATGCTGTTGGTTGGTGGTTGGTGGTATGATAGTCATCGTAGGGTACCAAAGTATGAAGTATGTGTATCTTTGCTTGGGAATCTCCCGTCTTCCAATAGGGATAGGACTTTGGAATTGTGAACTTCTTCTTTCATACATACTGTACTGTCTCAACCTAACCAGGTGATCAACTTATACTTTGTAATATCGTTTGGGTAATTAGAACATTGATTCACGACTCGCTTACTCAAACCACTCTTAAGATAGAGAAACAAACAAAGGACACAATGTTCAATGTTCAATGTTCAATGTTCAATGTACATGATGCGTCAGGAATTATCAACCTTCGACATTTTATAAATTATAAAGACTCTAATGAGTCAGTCGTGTCCTATTATTATTTATTATTTAGTACGTGTGATACAGAGCGTGATTCAATGTAAACAGAGCACCACACGAAAATTACCGAATTTCTCTTCTCCACCTGTGTTCTTGTGTACGAGTAAAAAGGAAAAATTAACTATTCTATTTTTTTCTGCTAGTCTACTGCATTGATGATCCGATTTATAGTTTATGAGAATTTCTAATACCACAGCTTCTTGCCTTTGTGTCATTTATTAGAGTACCCCCCCGAAAAAGCCTTCTGTACAGTAGTTTATTTCTTGGCCTGGATCTTCCTTTCGGCATCATCCCCCCCAAGATCCCCTTCGGAAGACGAGCGAAGACATTTCCAAACCTTCCGAAAGAATGCCCTTTGACTGCTATTAACCTTCAATGTTTTGACTTCTGCCAAATGAGTTGTAAACAAATAATGAAGATATTGTTTGACGTCATCAGGTGTGTCAGGACATTTCAGCAAATGCGCTCGTAAGGCATAGAGAGTTTTCTTGGTATCTGAAAGGGTTTTCAGCGAGCTTGGGAAAAACCTGCCGCTTTTGCCGGGGGCTGAATGGCAGTACCTGCAACCGAAGCCTCGAAACCCTATTGGGAGATGGGTACGATGACTTCTCCTATCGGCTTCCACAAAGTAGACGAAGTCGAGTTGATCGATGACATGGGAGGTGAACTTAGAAGTGATGCTTCGATCTCGCGCAGAAATTAGATCACGAAGTTGTAATTCTTGTCTAGTAGCTGTATTTGTTCCAGAATCTGGTGTAGTATCAAAAGCATTAGGTATCTTGGCGACCGTAGTTTCTTTCTTGGTTCCTAAACATGTGTTGTTGTGGTCTTCCTGATTCTTGCTATTATCGTTTGTGTTACGAGTACTACGTGCAGTGACTTCAGAAGTCAAGTTCGTAGACGAACAACTGTCATGCTTCCCAAAACCTATACCTCTCTGTCCAAAAGAAGAAGTTGAATGAGAAGCCGTGCCTAACGCAAGAGCTCTATCACTAAAGGAAGTTCTAGGAGGAGGCTGATGGTGCTGCTGTTGAGGAGTCCTTGTTGTCGAAGCTACATGCTGCTGCTGCAGGGCATGAAGGAAAGACGTGAAGCCACGGCCATTTTCTTCTTGGTTCAGTAGCCCGGCAGCCAGCATACGTTGATAACATACAAATAGTTCTTGTGGCGTGGATGGCACCATTGATTCTCGGTGGTGGCTGTTGCTGTTCATCATAGTTCCTCTTGGTGGTGGTGGTGGTGGTGGTCCTACACCCGCCGAACACACCAATGACACACCCTCCCCATTTCTTGGTGCTGCGAGGAAACCGGAACGAGAAGAAGAAACAGCAGATGTCGCCCTAGGGTTGAAACTACTATTTGTGAATTCTTGGTGGTGGTGGTGGTGCTGTTGCTGCTGGGCAGCAGGACCAGGACGACGAGAAGCATGAGGCTCACGAGGAGAATCATGGGTCGGTTTGCACACGTATGTTTCTGTAGGGGGTACCAGGCGAGCCTCTTGTTGGTGCTCGTCGTTAATTTTTAAGGGGTTATTCTGCTCCTCGTCCGGCCGCATGCTACTAGTGGCCTCGTTCGTAATGCTGATGATCTGGTGCTTCTTCATGGCAGTAAGGAAGGAAGCCGTCGATAAAATTTCTTCATCGTATGACTCTTTTCTAGCTGAAGAAAACATCCTTCGATCGCTTTTTCCCTTATTCAGTGGTTACTATGTTGGTGATATTAGTGCGCTGCTAGCTGCTACTGTACCCCACAAAATGCAATCGTCGTTCGTGTTGTCGTTATCGCAAGTTTCCCATCGTGTAATGTCCTGTACGTGTAAAAGGAAAATGATGACTGTACGCTATTTTATGTGAACTGCATTTTATTACTTATTACTGCAAATACAAGTCTTGTCTATTCTATATAAGTGATTCTGAAGTAATAGCCTAATCTCTTTTATCCAGTATCTTCGTACAAGTCAACTTCAAAGTTGTTCTGACGCAAGCCCCTAGTTTTCCCCACCGTACCAGCTCACTCAGTAGTAGTGAAGCATCGCAAATGAATGTTCATCATACATCATTTACCCATTATCAGAAATAACCCCATAGATTTAATAGGTTCAATGAAAAAATTCTTTTCCAATCCAAGACGGCGACAAGTTCACCAAGTCCTTAGTTAATAACTTCACTTTTCCACCCTTTCAACAACTTCAACTTGAAACTATGGATATTACGTCTCAATTATTTTTTTCATGTCACAGCAGAAAACAGATGTTTGAGTCTCAGAAAAGACAGTCGGTAGGTCACTTCTTTGTTTGGTTTGGACTTGGACTGCATGAATTCTCTTCCTCTCGAGGCTTCACCTTTCACCTTTCTATGGTAATCACATCTAGTAATTTTCGAAGATTCGAAACTTCATTTGCTCTTTGAGGGTCTTCTTTGAGGTCTTCTTTGACGAGAAGCAAGGCCTGCAATCCAGCAGATTGAAAACGTGCAAAAGTTACATCGACGACACTACTAGTATGCAGCTCTCAGAACTCAGAAAGAATAAAGAGGGAAAAGGAAAACAAAGGTCTATTTATTTGGTTGTGCAATTTGTAGCATTTTAGTTTACTGACTTGCGAGATATAGCATTCGAAAGCTACGGGGACATGTTTGAATTTGCAGAACAAATTAGCCACTGAGGAACTCCGCCGCATTGATCATTTTTTGTGCACGGTTTTTAGGTTGCGTTTTTAGGTTTTGTAACTTTGATGACATCTATCGAATGAAAATAATATGAATGTCGAAAGCTATCATTCCTGCTCGTACGATCTGGACTTTTAGGATGATATAGAAATAGCGCAATACCTTGGGTGAAAATCAACGTTGCCATCTCTGACCAAATTTCGTTCGTCAATTTTTTCCTCCAAATGTTCCAAGTTCCTACGAAAGTTTTTATATGCCTTACTGTCAGGGTTGTCAAGAACTTGTTTCCAGTCCTGACTTAGGGTAGGACATGGAACTTGAGTGATAGCACTGATGAGCGCCAAGGCCGTTGCAGCTTCGTTGGCAGCAACAAGGTTGGAGCCATCTTCGGTACCAACCTCTTTGGGCAGAAGTTTAATATCTGCCATAGCTGGGTCGAGGGCAAAGGCAGCAACAGCTCCGACTGCATTTACGTTAGACGAGAAAAAAATTTGTGAGAAAATAATAATTTCAAACATGAATGAGTGGTTCAAGCGTTTGTTTCCTACCTGAGTTATGAAAACCAGTCACACGGAAAAGAATCTCCGCCCAAATGGTTTTCACGTTGTCCAAGGTGTACTCAGTCTCCTTGGTGACGACGAATTCCTTTACCAAAAATTCGTGTGCTTTTCTCAGTTCTAAATCTTCTTCAAACTCAGCCTGGTTTTGATAGACCTCGTCGATAAGTTCTGATACGTAGTCACTGAGAACTTTGTGCAAATCCATACCATCGTTGGCACCGACATGGAATTTGCAGTTTTCTACCTTTTGCTCTTTGAGGTTATCTGGATAGCGATTAAATTTAAATCCACCAATGTGATCAATAAAAACTTGCTTCAGTCCTTTCTCGTAGTCCATAGATAGTCCCCTGGCCAAAATTCCATGGTCATCAAAGAGAGAGTACTGCGCTCTGCGACAAGTGTGGTGTGTCTTGTAGAAGTGGGGGGTAAAGGCTCTTCGAAGTGGATGTTCAGGTGACAAGAACATGCGTAAAGCGGAGGCGCCAATGTTGCCCCAGCAATAATGAATATCGCCCAAGTGAAGAAATGCAGCTTTAGTAAACACTGCGGTTCTACTCTTCAGTTTTGCCCATTCCCAATAGGTCTCACCTGGAAAGTACTCAGTGCCATCATTATCTTCGATTTTTGAAATATTACCACTCTCATCAAAGTAGGTCTTACAACCAAACGGTTCATAGTCACGCTTGTAACCTGCTTCTGTTCTGCGCACCTCGTATTTGGAGAGCTCTCTCAAATCAGCAAAGAAGCCCTTTTCGAAACCAGGTGCCTTTTCGATGAAATACATTCCAATAGAGCTAAAGTAAATACGCTTCATTGCTGCATCTCTGGTTGGGTGCATCCAACGGCCTTCTTTCGGTGCTCTGAGATTGTTTCCAACCGTTAGGCGAGCCTTGTGAATTGCGTCAGATCTATTTTTGAAAGGTGTGAGAGTGTCTCTAAACTTCAGTTGTTTCAAAGCCAAGAAAATCAACAGGACCTTCTCTGGTACAGGGTCCATCTCATCATACTTTGGAAATGCGAAACACTTCAAAACGTCTGGCAAAGGTGTAATCATTTCAAGGTTAGGGTCTGCAGCTTGTGTGGGGGGAGTAAATTGGTATGCTTTCTTGTTGTTACTCTTTTCAATAGTCGCCCTAAAGCTACTACCGGTGATTCTGAAAAATGGTTCCATTTCTTCATTTTCATTCGGCGCATGTTCATGACTCTTTCCATAAACATCCCTCCAGTGTTTCTGAAAAACTTCAATTTCAAGAAAACTCAAAGGTGACGCATGGCCGTTTCTATCTTTCATTCTTGTGGTGAGGTTTTCATGATCGTTCGAGATTGCAAGGTCTTTCGCAGAGAACTCAGCCGTACCAAGAATCTTATCTGGCTTTGCGGGAAGTAACTTTCCAAGCAAACCTCCTCCAAAACCAAAACGCGGCTTGCCTTTCTGCATGATCTCGCAAAACAGATTTTTCGGATCTTTGGGTGCAATGCCAATATGGTCACTAACGAGTCCAGAGAGGATGTAGTTCGACCTCCAAACGTGAGGTATTTCCATGTCGGTGCTTCTTCTTGCCTCATCTCCTCCCTCTGGTCCATAACGAAATGTTACGTAGATGCTATTGTCTTCAATGTCGATGTCCTTGAAAATGTTACAGCCTTCTAATTCACCTTGGCATTTGATGTTAACGGATGCAATCTCTTTCACCAGCAAGATGCTGCAGTCCGGGATTGGTTGTTCTGCATTGACCAGAACAATGCTGGAAAGCGCAGCAATGAGATATGAACAAGATCTAAGCAGCCCCATTCTGTTGCGTTCGCTTGATTTTGTGTGTTGTGGTCTCATGGTACCTGGTAGTGAATCAGGATGCTTTGAAGTGGTCAGTGGTGCTGTACCAATACGCATACTACTGTAACACGAGATGATACATAAAAGATCGACGAATCAGCGTGAAGAACCCTATTAATAATAGGGTTCTTTAAATGGTCTTTTAACACAATCAGCGAGATCTGTTAGGTTGGGATTATATGGAGTAATTTGAGTGTAATTTGTCTGGATTTTTGGAATAGGCCTTTTCATTTGCGGCGCCCAATTTTCCGGGATACAATCTCCTTTACACGACACATCTTTGCCAACTTTTCAGTCAGATTGAAGATTGAAGATAATATAATGTTGTAGCAGCAAAGCTGGAACCCCGTGATCAATCAAACAATCATTTAAGGACGAGATCATCATTGTTTGCTGGCTCTGTCTTCCTTGTTCCTGCGTAAAGAATAAGAGATTCAATTCAATTCAATTATTGAATCAACTTACAGAGAAAGGGAACGAGAATACTTTCACTTCTCTGACTAATTCATATTCATTGACGATTTCACGATTTGATTCATTCCGACTGGCTTCGCTCCTCCAATCAATTTCATTTCCTCCTCTTCCAAATCAATCTGACACTCCCAGCAGTACTATCAACCAAGTCGATATCCATAATGCCATTTGGAACCAAACAAGAAAGAAAGCCAATGGACGCACCCTCAGTGGCATCCTCCACGCAACCCTTTGCACCACCGTCGCCCTCGGGAAAGGGACCAACGTTTCTTACACAAATTGGATCCAGAACCGAACTCGTCACTTCACCAGATGGGAAATCCGTCCAACTAGCGCCCGAACAACCCAAGAGACAATCGCCGCGAAAAGCACTCTTGGCGGACAGTACCACCACATCACCCATTTTTCGCAATGATATCCGGCAAGAGTGGATCAATGCCATGTTTGGATCAGAGTTCTTTCCTAATCCGGAGTATGCAGATGCCATGCAATATACGCCTCCCAAAGAGGGAATGGGATTGGCACAAATTCCTTCTTACCTTAGTTATACTGCTAATATTGTCAAGCTCGTGCCTGATGAGGATCCACAAAGTCAGCCTTCTCGTAAAGTTGGCATCACCATGAGTAGAATCCCGATTGCAGTCTATGTCCGTATGGTGGATATTGAGAGTGAAGCGTTTGCTGCGGGTATTGTTCCTGGAAGTATTTTGATTGATATCAATGGTTTGGGGGTACTAGGTGAACCCAGTCATAAATTATTGGAAAGGCTATGGGTCTACGAAGGGCATTTTGCAAACATTGGTCAAGAGTTGGAAGGAATGAAGCAGAAGCAGCCACGGAATAAAGATGACAAAAATGGCATTGCACCCACTTCCATAAAGACTAGAATGCAAGGTCCTGTTTCCATGACTTTTATAAAGGATGGACTCGTTTATACTACGGTTTTATTGATGGGAGCACCATTTGGGATTTCATGGGCTCCCTGTGGAAACTTTGCGTTGGTTCAGAGGGCATACTCGTTTGCGCAGAAGGCGGGAGTGAGGAGAGGATGTATTGTGGCAGCTGTCAACCACAAGAGCATGAGGGAAATGGATCATTTGGATACTGCAATGGAGCTGAAGGAACAGTTTACAAGAGGAAAGGATATCCGTATTGTATGCATTTATACTCCTGCTGCTAGTCGAACGAATTTCCACACTGGAAAAAATGGAAATGTTACTCCTAGTAAAAACAAGGCGAACGACTTTCAAAGCATTGATGGTGTCAGGGTGAGGGCGGTGAATGTGTTCAAACGGAAGCAGCAAGAGAAGGCAACCGAGTATGGTGTAGGCAGTTTCTTCACTTGCGGAACAGGTGCCAATTATGCTCCAGTGCCTTCCGGATCGGAAATTGATTTCATTTCAGACCTTGCAAATCGTGTAGCTGCGGGTGAAGTTGCGGCTCCGACCGGTATGAAACGAGGTCTTTCATCTCTGGGAAAGGGAAATTACTCATCCAATGCTTCGTTTCAACAAATTATGTCTGATAAGGCATTGGCGTTACAGCAAAGTTCGCAAGCTGATGAAAATACACTTGCGCGGTCATTAAGGGAGTCGGAGAAGAAGTATAATGATTGTCCATTGTTAAAGTGGGAGGATGTCATTCCCAAGTGGAATTATCTTGATGCGCTTATTCTATGTTTGCGAATGCACACTGCAGCATACAACGAAGAGAGTTTTATCGCCATGGGTGGAATAATTGGTGGCTCTAGTGGAAAATCCGCGCTCTTGTTGGCTCGGAATCCTGTAGAAAATGGCATTGACGCCCTGCATTCGACTAATGCAAATATCGCTCTCTTCAGATCTATCAAGGCTGCTCCAAATGCTACAGAGATCATTCATTCCTATCTACTTCAAATTCTAGCCTTGATTTCGTCAGAACAGATTCGCAATTCTATAGAAATCAAAATCGATGATGCTACGGATGAGGATACTGCGAAGTTATTGTTGCTGGAAGAAACAAAGAAAGTTAGCGGAGAAATGATTGACGTGATTGTGGACATTGTAAGTAGTTTCTAGCTTGTTTCTGTTTCTGTAATTTCTATTCAACGCCAATTACTGATAATTGTACTTTTGACGTAAAGGCACTCTATGATGAAGATTTGTGCCAGACTCTCCACTTTCTTTTACGCTCTTTCAGCTCGACATATGCGAATCAAAACTGCGGAGATAGGGTTGAATTATTGAAAAATGCTCATGCTTACCTAAAGAACCGTTTGATCGAGAGGGATAACAGCGGAGCGATTATGCCCTCCCTCCACTCACCGGCTTCTGTCTCATGCGATGGAATTTACGATTATGAATCGCTTCAATCCCCATCGACCATAAGTCAATACTCTTACACTCAACCGACGGCGAGTGACAAGGTGCCAAAGAAAAATACACAGAAGTTTGGAAAGAAGCTTGGAAATATTTTCAAGTCCAAACCCAAGAAAAGTGTAGATGAGTCAGAAATGACACTTGGTCAGAAATCTACACTTACGATGATCAAGTCTGAGACTATTGAAGACGCGTCTCAAAATTCTTCACCCAAGGTTTCCTCCCCGAGCAAGCCTGGTTCTAAGAAAATTCTTGGATTTATGCCAACGTCCATTTTGAGAAAAGCTGCAGATCAAGCTCCACAAGACAATGGCTTTATAGGTGGATCATTGACGGACATTCCATCAACACCTGAATTGTTTGAGAATATGGGCTGGTTTCTTTCTAATCTGGACAAATTGTGTGGTAACATTGAAAGGTCCTTGCTCAAGTCCTTCAGTCAAAAGATCACTGAATGGGCTTTGCAGCCTTGGAGTGTGAACAAAGATCGTGCTCTTGCAGAAAGCACAGGAGACATGCGCAACGGTCTTCGGGCTCTCAATAGTGAACACGATTTGTCTGATTCTTCTGGGCGCCATTGGTCCCCTGTCCTCAATCCCATGGACTCTTCAGAGATGCTCGTGTCTATCGTACCCGAAGAAAGTTACATATTGCCTAGCGCCCACTTTCCTCTTCTTCTATCATTTGATTCTTGCCCAAATCCTCGCTCTGCCCCTTCTTCGCGTGGAATGCTGCATAGAGTTTATGTTAAAGTCGTGTCTGTTCGTGGCGAAGTTGAAGGTCATGAAACTAACTCTTACGTAGTAAATGCTGCAGTTGGGGGATCTATCAAGACCACAGGACGAAGTGCTCTTGAACCATATTATGGATCCACCACACACAGGTGGCATGATCACAACGGTCTCGACTTTGATTCAAGATTATCAAATCATCCGAGCACTGTAGAGATCAAAGTTTCCTCTTTGCCTTTTAACGCAGAGGCTACTGAAGGTGCAGTTGTGGATGAGAAGGAATTGAAGTCAGGAGAAGAAATAGGATTCGCCCTCGTGGACATCAGCAATTGTTGGAAAACGGATACGCCACACAAAACAACCCATCAAACTAAAATCCGGGCCTTTGATACTGCATCAGATTTCGATCAGAGTGGAAATCCAGTAAATGATACTCCATCACCATCAAAAAAACTCACAGTCGAGTTAGAAATAACTACAGAGTCTATTCTTTTGGTGCACGGCAGAAGCAATGGAATTGATACGGGCTTGAACCAGAGGCGCATGTTGCTATATAAACATGACGAGGATATGCGCCAGGAAATGCTGGCAATTCAATTCTTAAACATTTGCGATCACCTTCTAAAAGCTTCCGGTTTGGACTTGAAGATGAAGAAGTACAAGTGCATCTCCGTCGGAAATAATAAGGGTTTCATTGAGTGGGTGCCTGGTGCAATATCTCTTTCTGAAATTTGCAAGCCTATGGGGCGTTCTTTGGAAAACAAAGCCGATGATCACAAAACACGCAGCCACGACCCCTCCGCATCCACTACTGAGAGCGGCGATGAGGCTTCCACAACATTTGTAAGATCAGGTGCTTGGTGTAAACACGAATCCCTTAGATCTTTGCGCCATGTAACAAAAGCTTCTGGCAAGCCTGGCATTGGGCTCTATGGAAATAACCCCATTCAAGATTTTTTACGGAGCAACGCCTATGATGCCGATGCTCCATACTTCATTCAAAAGAATGTTATGGATAATTTCGTAAAGAGCTGTGCTGGATACTGTGTAGTCACCTATCTCCTGGGAGTAGGTGATAGACACACAGACAATTTACTTCTTCACCCAGAAGGTTACTTCTTGCATTGCGATTATTCTTTTATCCTGGGACAGGATCCCAAGACTTTCTTACCAATGAGAATCACAGAACATATGGTGAATGGAATGGGAGGTAGAGAAAGTGACAATTTTGCGAAGTTTTTATCCCTCGCGGGTGCTGCATTTGTTAGCTTGCGCCAGCCTGCCAGTGTAAGGGTATTGATGTCAATGATTCAAGGAATGTTGCACTCCCACATCCCAGACATTTCAGTCACACAGAAACCAGACCAAGCTCTCAATTTTATTCATCGACGCTTCTCTTTAGATCTCAACGATGATGACGCCGTTGCTTTCTTGGAAGAAAACATCGAGAACAGTTTAACGTCAAAGATTTGGGTAGCTGTCGACACAATGCACTCAATTGGGAAACGGTTCTAGAGTCCTCTAGAGTGCTATTTAAAAATATAAAAGCCACTCTGATTGACTAAAATACAAAATCAAGCTGTGAAGGAGAGATACTATTGAAAAATAAAATTTATTATGTACGATTCTGGCAAAGCCAAGAACATTGTAACATCGTATCCGATTCGTTTGAACGACAAAATGGCGCGGAGAGAAGCGAAGAACAGTCAATATCCAAATTGTCTAAAGTCCACTATCATCAAGCTCTTCGAGCATTGTCTTGAATTTGTCTGCCTTGCGGATCCTTGCAACCAAATCAGCAAATTGCGAGCAATTCATTGCATCAGTGACTCGTGATAGTACAATCATTACTCTGACGGCACTCTTCACCCACTCAGTAGCTCTTTCGAGCTCTGCGCCCTTTTTGATTCCGGTACTTTTGTTCATGGTTTTCTCTAGCGGAGCAACAAAGCTCTCAACAGCTGCAGCTGCTGCGTCGGGATACCTGGAACTGGTAGATATGAGAATTTGATGAGCTTGAAGTTGAATATCCTCCTTATCGGCGAGAGCCTTAGCAAGAATCGGCATAAATCCTGGAATATCAATGGCTTCGGGACATTTGTCCAAACAAGTGGAGAAGATGCTAAGAGCGGCTTTTCTGACAGGCAAAGCGTCATCAACTTTCTGTTTGAAAGGCCCAAGATCCACAGTTCTCTCCTGCTTGAGTTGTGCAAGTTCATAAAGAGCCGGGACCAGTGTTGCCTCCATAAAACTGAGAACCAATTGTGGTTTGTGATGTACAGCGGAATAAATCATGAGAAGACATGCATTCTTGACAGATATATCTTCCTCCTTGAGAAGTTCAAGGAATGTCGGCATGAACTTCAATAATTGCTCAGCATCACATTTTCCAGCAATGGCGTACTTCACAGATGTTAAAACAGTGGTGCATATTGTAGGGTTCTCTCCTCCTGAATAATCTGCCACCAATTTCTGGAGCTGTGGGAGAATAACCGCTGGTTCAAGACAAACAAGGCAGCCCATGCAATCTGCAACCATAGTACGCACACCTTCTTCTCTGTCTGCCAAATGATTGTTCAAGTGAGGAAGAATTTGCTCAATACTTGGGGCAATATCACCTCCAAATCCTTGCTGGTGGCAATAGATCAATTCACGCAATCCAGAAAGCAGAAGGTATTGCTTTTTCTGATCATTTTCTTCTAGAGCACAAAGAATTTTTGGCAAGAATTCTGTTTTGGAGCAGACAGAAGCACGGCCCAAACCATACGCCGCAGAGTTTTTAATATCTTCAAAATCGGATGCAAACATAGCCATATAAATATTCTGCAGTCTTTCTGCCACACCGTCCATAGCGCCGAGACTAAGTCTCCGTCCGAGGTCACCAGCAACGCGAAGAGCGAGCTGGATACTGGGAGACGTGTCTGTTGATTGTGCCTTCCCCAACGACTCGAGAGACGACAAAAGGTCTTCGACAACAGCATTTCTCTCGTCAGCACTGGCAGCAGCAGTGATTGCAGCAATGCATTGGGCGATGTTTGCAATAGAAAGTCTGACACCTCCTCCATGTACTTGGCCCTCGTGCAATATTGGGAGCCCCGCTTTCAAGGCGACAAGCACATCCTGGAAAACAACAGCATTCGAACTGACGAGTTTCTCCAAAACCAAAAGCAGCGAATCAAGCGCTTTATCTTGCAATAAAGAAGACTTTGACATGTTCAAAAGAGACGGTAGGAGAAACTCTTTGATTTCCGAAACAGAAGATACTCCCATGTCCAAAATAGAATGGCACACTTTGAGGCTCAAGTGACTGATATGAAGGTCACTATCCACAATTACATTGCTAAGCTCCTTCACCACCAATCCAAAGATGCAAACATCTAATCCTGCTGGTCTAGAAGTCACAGCAGTATCAAGGCACTGAAGTGCACTTTGCTTTACAGAACGACTGTTCTGTCTGAGAAGAGATGAAAGCTCTGTAATCACATCATTGATGACAGTGCTCATGTCAACTCCATTTTTCACAATGGCAGAAATAGTCTTGATGGCAGAAATACGAGTTGTTTCATTCTTCAAACGAAGAAGGATCAAGGAAAGCAACCTCTCTCTTGAATCTTCGTCTAGATGCAAATTTGATAGCAAAGAAGCAGACGCCATCAAGGAACATTCTTTCACTTCTTGGTCTGCGTCATGAACAGCAAGCCTTGGCTCAATTGCAACGTAAAGAGCCTTGGCTGCATTCTCCTTCTCCACAGCTGTGGCATTCGCGAGCACAAGTAGTTTAGGCACTTCGGCAAGAACACGCAATGTCTCGGAAGTAATTTTGTACCAATTTTCTTGTAGCGTATTGCAAAGCTCGGCCAGTAGAATCTCAAGAGTACAATTCTTGATATCCTCTGGGGCATGATTGGGACATGTGATGATAACATGCACGCACTGCAAACAATCAAGTTTCAATGTCTTGTTTGTTGCATGAGTAGCACTGGCAACATCGCTCAAGATCGACTTGATGTGATCAAACAATACTCGAATTTCCTTCGAATCTCCAATACCACCAGGTGCACTACAGAGAGCCGATAAGAGTGAGAGTGCCGCAGATTTGGTTCTGTTGCCCGCCCTTTTGGCACTTAGCTGCTTTTCACATCCCTTAATAATAATGGGTACGAATTTAGTGCGGAGATCAATAATAACCTGAGCAGAATCACCAGTTACATCCATGGAATCTGGCGTCTTCAAAACAATATCTCCCCTGTTTGCAGCCTTAATGGTGTTGGTGAGAAGATGCGTGAAGCATTCTATAATATCAACTCTACAATTCTCGTCGCGCTCCTTAAATCGTTTGACCAAAGCACCTGCTACCGTGGTAGTCAATTTTTTGTTCTTTCTCCATGTATATTCATCTGCCCAAAGCTTGGATGGGTCCTTTGCAGAAGTCTTGACAACTGCAGTGAGGGTACGGATAGCACTTCTCCTAACCTTCCAGCTGTCATCATTATCATCCGAATCATCACCAAATTCATCTTCATCGTATTCCTCTTCCTCCTCATCCATATCATAGTCTTCTTCATTTTCATCATCTCCACTTCCATTTCCATCTTCATCATTCTCATCTCCATATGAATAATTTGGATCATGACGCATGTACGCAAGCGCAGAATGAATAATGGACGACAAATGCGGCTGAATCTCTACAGGCTTTCTCAAAACAAAACTCTCAAACCCAGACAAACAAGCTTCTCTAAGTTCATTCGCAAGAGCCATAGCACCCTCATCTTCCCCATCTGAATCAGCCATTTCATCATTATCTTCACTATTATCATTATCATCCCCCGAATCCGCATCCGCAGGATCACAAAACCTGGAAAAAATGGGAACGAGACGATCAATCTGTTCCTGCCCAAGTCGATGCCCTACCAAACCCGCCACATTACACATGGTCCTAATCAAAGCCCTTGTATCCTTGGGTTTACAATCCATCAAAGCTCCTTCCCTCGCAACCTCCTCCTCATTTCGATTCATGATTCTCCTCGATTTCCGCTTTCCGCTCTTTCCAACTCCATCAGATTTATCAATCTGCGAAAGCAAAGTTTCCACCAATCTTCCAAGAAGTTGATCAGAAATAACTACCGCCAAAGACCCAATCGTCTGCCCAGCTCTCTTCCTCACAAGCTCACTATCACACGCCAATTGCCTCAACGTAACCCCCAACAAATCCAAATGCTGCCTCGTAATGAAACTTAGTGCTCCAAATCGAGCCAACAACTCTGTCAAAATCTCAAGACAAGCAAGGGTGATATCCTCCGCGACCCTGCTCTTTGCTTTCATCTTCGCATCAGTAGTTGCCTCTTGCGACTGCTGCTTGGAAAGAATCCTCGGTGAATAATTGCGAATCCCATCGAGCAATCCGGCGGCAAGACGACTGCTGACGATATCGCCCATATTCATCGGAACAGTCTTGACCAACGTCCTCAATCCAATAGCATATACGTCCCGCAGTGCACTCTTGTCTTCATCTAGTACGAGTGTGGAAAGACGTTCGGCAATGGCAACGACTTGGTCTTCGTGGACGCATGTGACGAGTACCCCGAGTGTTTTGACAGCAATGGCTTGTACGTCGTTGGATGCATCGTCGACGCGTTTGAGTACGGCATCGCATATTTTCTTTTCGGATGCGGCGTCGATCATTTGTGGTGATACATCGTTGGAGTTTGAAGATGTCATGGGATGGTCTTGGAGAGAGGATCGGGATGAGTGGAGGGATGTGGCGATTGCGTGTTTCTTGAGGGCGTCACAGAGATCTGATGTTGCCATGTAGCGTTCATCCTGTTGTTAGTAATTATGTAATGTATTCATACAATGTAAAGTCAGTGAGAAACGAAGTTAGTTAGTTAGTTAGTTAGTTAGTTGGTTCTATAGAAAGGTACAGTAAGATGCAGGAGATTCTTGAGCGTGTCTGGAGGAGTAGCCGGCTGCACCAGCAAGAACAAACTTACCTTGTCGTAATGCTCCGTCTGCTTCAACAAAGAAGCAATTGAAACTGGCTGAGACATGATGCTGGATATATTACAATGCTGTTATACGAGTCTATGTTGGTCAGTGATTGATGTACAATGTGTATCTTCAAACTAGTAGTAGTGCTGTTCCAAGATTAGCTATCCAAGATCCAGTCCAGGTTTTGTTCATTGTTTTTTCTTGTCGTTGTCGTGAAAGATCCTTTGATTTTTCACAACATCACAACAAACTTCTTCTCGCTGCGCTACGCTTTCACCAGTGAGATAGACGCGCGCAAAAAAAAATGATAATACATCAAAGAGACACGCATTCAATTGTTTGCAGTAATCTAATCTAAAACTATTTATTAATATAAATTACGCGTACACCTTTCACAGGGTGTGCACAATAACTACGGAGTACTTGACCTACTAAACTTGATCGACTCTCTATGAATCCTCTCCATATCCTCCTCCTTCATATAATGACAAATCGTCGTGTTGGCTTGGCATTCTTGATTCACCTTATAACTAGGATCATACTTTCTTCCCCCGCGTCGAGCAGGAATCCAAGTGTGCGTCTCTTTTCTCATTTTCGCTGCATTTTCCAATCCATTGCCATACAGACAAAACCCTTCTGGTCGTCCATAGAGTTCCCCGCCCATGATAGCATGCAGCCTGTTTTCGGTTGCATTCGCGTTCTCGTCATATTGATCAAACCATTTTGCAGATTGTCCCTGTCCTACCACGGGAATTTCCCCTTTTGGTACGACATGTCGACTTATATTGAGGAAGTTTGCAATGTATCCAAAGAACCAATCGGAATGGAGACAGAAATATTCCATTTCGTGAATGTACCTGTGAAACACTTGATTCAAGGAATCCCCAGATTGGAAGAACTGACCTTCACCGATTGTGACATGAAAAGGATACTTGTCTTGTTCACTTTTGTGTTTAGTGGAACTGGAACTGGGAAGGTACTTTTGACAAATTGCCTGCTCAAATTCTGTAGACGACGAGCCGCAACGAATGGGCTCCATCCACCGTGTGAGAGATCCCTTGCTGAAAAAGGTTCCGAAACCTCCAAATGGCATGGTCTGTTTAATATTATCATCAGGTGACCTAATTCTGCACCCTGCAAAGACTACTGGCGTCGTAGGCAGAGGAACATACCTCTCGTCATCACTGATACCCTCCTGCGCTTGTCTTTGCGGACTTTTCAACAGAT
>Ga0115005_10001227_pt1 | contig 20187 bp, 21 predicted proteins | sample ArcOceMetagenome_FD_87163 | JGI IMG/M metagenome (GOLD analysis project Ga0115005, IMG submission 87163) | Marine eukaryotic phytoplankton communities from Arctic Ocean - Arctic Ocean - Greenland ARC118M Metagenome | ecosystem: Environmental > Aquatic > Marine > Oceanic | place: Arctic Ocean... | reverse complement strand
GTGTTTGAACCAGGCCGCTCTATTTGTGCAGATGCTGGGGTCTTACTGACCCGGGTGGAATACATTAAGAACAATCAAGACAAGTATTTTGCCATTGTTGATGCGGCTATGAACGACCTCATTCGGCCGGCTCTTTATGGTGCGTGGCAAGACATTATCCCCGCCGATTTAAACTCAGAGGCGCAACTACAAAACTTCGATATCGTGGGCCCTATTTGTGAAACGGGCGACTTTTTAGGCAAAGATCGCAAGCTTGCAATTAATGCTGGGGATTTATTAGCGGTGTGCAGTTCTGGTGCCTATGGGTTTGGTATGGCGTCTAATTATAATAGCCGTAATCGTGCCGCGGAAGTTATGGTCGATGGTAATCGCTCTCACCTTATTGGTGAACGAGAACAATTATCACAGCAATGGGCTCGCGAACGCCTCTTGCCAAAAGGTTAAGGGAAAGGGCTAACATGCTATTACGTTTTGCCAAAATGCACGGCTTGGGTAACGACTTTATGGTGGTCGACCTCATTAGCCAGCGCGTGCATTTATCACCCGAAAAAATTCGCTACTTAGGCAATCGCAACACAGGAGTTGGTTTCGATCAGTTGCTACTTGTAGAGACTCCTCAATCTCCAGACGTCGATTTTCGCTATCGTATTTTTAATGCTGATGGCACCGAAGTGGAGCATTGTGGCAATGGCGCACGCTGTTTTGCCAAATTTGTGCACGACCAACGCTTAACGGGAAAGCGAGACATTGCAGTGCAAACTAGCAATGGTCGCATCATGTTAAAATTGCTTAAAGATCATGAGGTAGAAGTAGATATGGGGGTGCCTATATTGCAGCCCAATCAGGTGCCTTTTGATGCTTCCGCTCAGGCCCCTCGCTATACACTAGAACAAGATGGGCACAATTACACGGTGGGAGTGGTATCTATGGGTAACCCCCACGCTGTTTTATTAGTTGATGATGTGGCTTCGGCCCCCGTCGTTGAACTAGGCATGAAGCTAGAACAACATCCACGCTTTCCCAACCAGGCGAACATTGGATTTATGCAAATTATTGACCGTAATACCATCAAGCTTCGGGTCTTCGAGCGTGGTGTGGGCGAAACCAGAGCTTGCGGAACCGGCGCATGTGCAGCAGTGGTTGTGGGACGGCAGCAAGGTTTGTTAGACGCCAAGGTCACCGCACACCTCACCGGTGGGGAACTTACAATAGAATGGCAAGGCCCAGGCCAGCACCTTTTGATGAACGGACCTGCCACCCATGTTTACGAAGGGCAAATAAAGCTATGAGTAACCTTGACGGTAACCCCACTAAGACTAACAATGAATCTCTTGATGCCGGCACTGTGGCCGACTATTTGCGCCAAAATCCAGATTTCTTTAACCAACATGCAGAACTTTTGGCCGACATTGAGTTAGCCCACGATTGTGGCCAAGCGACATCACTTATTGAACGCCAAACTCAGGTCATGCGTCATAAAATACAAGACTACACCACAAGAATGTCTGACATTTTAAGCACCGCGCGCCGCAATGATGTGCAGTTTGAAAAAACCAAGCGCTTGGTTATAGAATTGGCAGCGGCGACCCACCTCAATGGGCTCACAGAGGCCTTAAAACAGAGTTTCACTGCAGAATTCCACTCTGACGCCGTGCATTTGGTGTTGTTCTCTTCACTTAAAGCGATGGATAACCACCCCAACTTGAGCAGCACTAAAACCTTAGAGCAAAATGCTCACTATGCCGATATCCAAGCCTTAGCGTCCAAAAACTGGGCTTATTGTCAGGCCTTTAAAGGGGCGGCTATGGAACACCTGTTTCCTAACCATGACCAGCTCAAGTCTAGCGCCATTGTACCTTTGTATCTGGACAATACAGCTTTGGGAGTCCTCATTATTGCCAGTAAGGCTGCCGATCATTACAGCGACCAACTAGACACTTTGTTTTTAAATCATGTAGCGGCAGTGACGAGCCGTTGTTTAGGCCGTATCTAGGCCTAAATGTTACACGCCAACGCTCCCCTCAGCCCAGTAGTGCAGCAATACCTAGACTATTTGGCCTATAACAAGCGCTACTCGCAGCACACCATCGATGCTTACCGAAGGGATATTCAACGCTTAATAGATACCCTTGAAAGCCATGGCCATGGCACTTGGGCTGAGGCCCAAGCCGATACGATACGGGCCGCCATGATTGCCGCCAGAAAGACGGGGCTGGCGCCTAAGAGCATTCAACGCCTCCTGTCTAGTTGGCGGAGTTTCTTCACCTATTTGTTACAACAGCGTTTAGTTAAGATTAATCCTGTAGCAGGTATTCAGGCACCTAAATCGCCGCACCGGTTGCCCAGTAGCGTAGACCCAGATCAGATTAGTCAGATCCTTAATGCCCCCACTGCGTCAGATGATCCTATGGCCACGCGAGACAAAGCCATGGTTGAGCTTACTTACTCTTGTGGCTTGCGTCTGGCGGAGCTCGCTAGCCTCAATGTGTTTGATATTGACATCACCGACGCCAGTTTAATCGTCACAGGTAAGGGTAATAAAACACGCCAATTACCCATTGGCCGTTATGCCATTGCGGCTATTAAGGCCTGGTTGCAACAGCGTACGCAGTTAACATGCCTAGATGCTAATGCCTTATTCATTAATCACCGCGGCCAACGTATTGGGGTACGTGGCATTCAAATGCGCATGGCTAAAATGGCGGCTACCCATGGCCAACATATCCATCCTCATATGCTGCGCCACTCTTTTGCCAGCCATTTACTGCAGTCCAGTGGCGACCTGAGGGCGGTGCAGGAATTACTAGGCCACAGCAACATTAGCACCACTCAAGTGTATACTCACTTAGATTATCAACATCTAGCCAAGGTGTATGATCAAGCCCACCCGCGCGCCCAAGCTAAGACTCCACCAAAAGAGAAACCTAACCATGATTAAAGTCATCACCTTTGATTTAGACGACACCTTGTGGGCCATTATCCCCGTAATTGAGAAGGCTAATCAACGCATGCTGGAGTGGATGCAACTGCATACGCCTAAATTTAACCAAACTTATGATAATCATGGCATCGATCAACTGAGGGATGAGGTGATGACCAACAACCCGCATTTAATGCATGATTTAAGCCAGATTCGTGTTGCACTGATCCAACTAGGGCTCTCTCGCTGCGGTTACGACACGGCCGATGAACTGGCCCAACAGGCGTTTAAAGTGTATTTTGCCGCGCGCAACGACGTAGAGTTGTTTGCGGGCACTCAAACCCAGCTTAGCGCCCTTAAACAAAAATACCAGATAGGTGCTCTTACCAATGGTAACGCTGATTTAGCTCAGGTCGGCATTGACCATTTATTTGATTTCTATTTCAACTCCTCCCAAATTGGTGTCAGTAAGCCACATCCAGATTTTTTTGCCAGAGCACTTGAGCACACTGGTTTTAGTGCCGAAAGCTTTATCCATATTGGTGACCACCCAGAGCATGATATTGCCGGTGCCCAAGCCGCAGGCATGCGCACTATCTGGATGAACCCAGAGCAAAGAGCTTGGCCAGCCGGGCAAGCCAAGGCCTGCGCTGAAATTCAGCACCTTGACCAACTGAGCGCTGCCGTGGCCATTATTGATGCCAATTGAACACGCCTTCGCGCCCTATGTGCGCGCGCTAGGTAAGGGTAAGCTTGGTAGCCGCTCCCTTACCCAAGATGAAGCACGCGATGCCATGAGCATGATCTTGCAACAGCAAGTTGAGCCCGAACAGCTGGGCGCTTTTTTAATGTTACTGCGGGTAAAAGAGGAAACCCCTGCAGAACTGGCTGGCTTTGTGGAGGCGGTGCGTCAGTTCCACAGTTATTCTGCAGCGCAAGTGTCAGGCATTGAAGTGGATATAGACTGGTCTAGTTATGCGGGCAAAAAACGGCATTTGCCCTGGTTCTTGCTGTCTGCACTCACCTTGGCAGGCCAAGGCATTAAGGTGTTTATGCACGGGGCCAAAGGCCATACCCACGGCCGCGTCTACAGTGAAGATATACTGCTGCAGTTAGGCTTACCGGTTGCCCACAATTGGTCTCAGGTGGAAAGTCAGTTAGGCGACGGTAACTTTAGCTTTATGAGCCTGCAGCACCTGAGTCCACCTCTGCACCATATTATTAACTTACGCGCTATACTTGGTTTACGCTCACCCGTGCATACCCTAACGCGGTTACTCAATCCATTAGCAGCAAAACATACCATCGATGGTGTCTTTCACCCCGCATACGGCCCCCTGCATCAACAAACGGCCATGTTGTTAAAACACCCACGCAGTTTGACCATTCGAGGAGACGGTGGTGAAGCTGAGGTACGTCCGGATAGCGAATGCGAGTTACAATGGGTGGATGCACAAATCAGCAGTAGTCAAATTTGGCAGCGTAAACTCACTAAGCGTGACACACTGCAGCAGCAACTAGATCCGCAGCGCTTGCGACTACTGTGGCGAAATGAGCAACATGATGCTTATGGTGAAGCTGCCGTGATTAGCACTTTGGCCTGTTGCTTGGTGCTTTTAGGTAAGGCCGACGAACAAAAAGATGCCACTGAACTAGCAACTCACTGGTGGCAAAACAGAAATCGACTGCTTATGTAATATAGTTATAATAAATTAGTTTTTTATAACCCTTTATTTTTTGTTGTAAGGTTTATATAATTGTTTTAGTATCTCGCTCGTTTTAGGCTGATACTTCTAGGCCGCAGTAAAAAAAGGTGGTGTTGGCATGAATAAAGCAATCTACCCAGGAACTTTTGATCCGGTAACACATGGACACGTTGATCTTATTCAAAGGGCCTCTAAGCTATTTGAAAACGTAGTTGTTGCAGTGGCTGAAAGCCCAACGAAACGACCTATGCTGGACTTAGAGAAACGCGTAGAATTGACACGCATTATCACAGAGCCATTGGGCAATGTGACTGTTATTGGGTTTTCTGGCCTATTGACTGAGCTACTGACTGAGCAAGGCGCAAACATTATTCTGCGAGGTTTAAGAGCCGTATCAGATTTTGAATACGAATTTCAGTTAGCCAAAATGAATCGGGTACTGGCGCCTGAGGTAGAGAGTATGTTTTTAACCCCTGCTGAAAAACACTCTTTTATTTCATCAACTCTAGTGCGCGAGATCGCTTCCTTAGGCGGCGATGTGTCGCAGTTTGTCCACCCACTGGTGGCCGAAGAACTCAGGCGGCACTTGAGCAGCTAAAGTAATTAAGCACTGTCATTAGATTTAACAAGATCACGTGGCGTATAAATAGGAAAAGTAACATGTCTCTAATTATTACCGACGACTGCATCAACTGTGATGTATGCGAACCGGAATGCCCCAATGAAGCCATCTCACCAGGGGAAGAAATCTACGAAATCGACATGAGCAAATGTACCGAATGTGTGGGTCATTATGATGAACCTCAGTGCGTGGAAGTTTGCCCTGTAGACTGTATCCCCAAAGACCCAGATAACGTGGAGTCTAATGATCAACTGATGGACAAGTATATTCTGCTTACAGCAGCTTAGTTAGACTGGCCCATGCTCCAGCATGGGCTCTAACGCTGGCAGCGCTGGCAGTAAACTGTACTGCGCTGGCCCAAGCGGCTTTCTGTTAAGGGCTGATTACAAACCACACAGGCTTGTCCTGCTCTACCATACACTTGCAACTGCTGCTTGAAATATCCCGGTTTACCTTCGCTGTCAACAAAGTCCCGGAGGGTAGTCCCCCCCTGCTTTATCGCTGCCGACAATACCTGTTTGCAACTCACCACCAGCTTGCCTAAGCGTGCAGCGGAGATTCTACCTGCTTGACGATGGGGGTTAATACCTGCCATAAATAGTGCTTCGTTAGCGTATATATTACCCACCCCAACCACTTTTTTTGAATCCATGATAAGGCTTTTAATGGCTTGTTTTTTACCTTTACATACACTCAACAAGTGAGCTGCGTTGAACTCATCAGACAAGGGCTCAGGCCCTAAACTAGCTAATAAGGTATGCGCCATCACCGGGTTGTCTTGCCATAGAATACAACCAAATCGACGTGGATCACGATACCTAAGGGTCATTGCTGAGAAGATCAAATCCACATGGTCATGGAAGGCTGGAGGCTCGTCATGAGCCACCATACGCATACTACCCGTCATACCTAGGTGGCCAATAATTGCGCCATGGTCAAATTCAAAAAGCAGGTATTTACCTCGCCTTAAAACCCCACGCAAAGGCTTACCCACCACTTTATCAGCAAGATCATTAGGCACCGGCCATCGCAAGCGGGCATCCCTAATCACCACCTTATGTAAAGTTTGGCCTTGGATATGCGGGCTTATACCCGCGCGAGTGGTTTCTACTTCTGGCAACTCTGGCATCAATAATTCTCAAGCAGTTAATTAGTATATGGTGAGGGTCTATGAAGCCACGAAAAATGCGTCATTTCAATGGCCGAAAACACCATTTTTACCCACTCTGGTTGACAGTGTCCATTAAAAGGTTATTGTTACACCTAGCTTCGGAGTCAATCGACACCCTGTTTTGTAAGGAAAAACACATGCTCAAGTCCGTAAAAGTAGCAGATTATATGACCCGTCAACTGATTACCTTTTATATTGATACCCCGTTATTTGCGGCCATAAAAACCTTTTCTGAACATCAGGTGTCGGGTGCGCCGGTGGTTGATAAAGCGGGCCGCTTGGTGGGAGTGATGTCTGAAGTAGATTGCCTTCGAGGCATTTTGAATAAGACCTATCACAAGGATGAAATAGGGGGCACTGTCGGTGAGTTTATGACGACCAAGGTCGACACTGTTACCGCTACGACTGACATTATTGCGGTCGCAGAACAATTTATCCATCGGGGAAGGCGCCGCATTCCGGTAGTGGAGGGCGACAAACTCATTGGTCAGGTCAGCCGCAAAGACATTTTACGTGCTGTGAATGATTTCATTTGTAAGGATTACGATTAAGCTAATGAGATGTTAGCCGCACTTATGCTAAAGTAGTCGGCTAATATTAGCTTCATGTATCGGTTATATCGCCCTATGAGCCGCCTCTACAACAAACATGTCATCCTTGCCATAAGTGGAGGTATTGCTGCCTATAAAAGCGCAGAACTAGTGCGGCTGCTGATAAAGTCAGGGGCCCAAGTCCAAGTGGTGATGACCTCTGGTGCCACTGAGTTTATTACCCCACTCACCTTACAAGCCTTGTCTGGCAACCCGGTGCATCAGCACCTGCTCAACCCTCAGGCGGAAGCCGGCATGGGCCATATCCAACTTGCCCGCTGGGCGGATGTATTACTCGTCGCCCCAGCGAGTGCCAACGTGATGGCGCGCTTGGCCCAAGGTCAGGCCGATGACCTGCTGACTACCCTGTGTTTGGCGACCGATGCCAAGGTACTGCTGGCCCCAGCCATGAACCAAGCGATGTGGCGCGACCAGGCTACCCAAGACAACCTAAAAACACTGGTCGCTCGCGGCATACAAGTACACGGCCCTGCAGAAGGCGAGCAAGCCTGTGGAGATATGGGTGCTGGTCGTATGCTAGAACCTGCAACACTGTTAACTGTGCTTACAGCCCAGTTCGAGCAAGGCTTATTAAGCGGTAAGACGGTGGTCATTACCGCAGGACCAACCAGAGAAGCCATAGACCCTGTGCGCTATCTCAGTAACCATAGCTCCGGCAAGATGGGCTATGCTTTGGCGCTAGCCGCTAGAGATCAGGGCGCAAGGGTAATTCTTATTAGTGGCCCAACTCACCTTGAAAAGCCTAAAGACGTCACCTTTATGGCCGTAGAAAGTGCTCAAGACATGCTGGAGGCCAGCCTTGAGGTGGGCCCCGTTGCAGATTATTATATTGCTGCAGCAGCGGTGGCTGACTATCGTCCTGCATTTGCATCAGAGCAAAAGCTTAAGAAACAAGATAGTGACCATGGGCTCACCCTAGAGCTAGTGCAAAACCGTGATATCTTAGCCACTATGGCTAAACAACACAGCCATGCCATTTGCGTTGGCTTTGCTGCAGAAACTCAAGACTTAATCCTCCATGCGCAAGCCAAGTTAAAGCGCAAAGAGGTGCAGATGATTATTGCTAATGACGTTTCTGACACCAATATTGGTTTTAACAGTGATGATAACCAAGTGAGTTTGATCACCACTGGTGGTGTCAAATATTTACCCTTATTATCCAAACAGCAACTGGCCAACCAACTGATAGTGGCCATTTCAAGTCTCCCCCACAAGGCATAAAGCATATGATTCAACGCCCGCAACTAGCTGTAAAAATACTCGACCCACGTATCGGCCAAGCCATTCCTTTACCCACTTATGCGACCTCTGGTTCTGCTGGCATGGACTTAAGGGCTTGTATTGATGAAGCTATTACGCTCAACCCAGGCCAAACAGTGTTGATTCCTACAGGCATGGCCATTCATATTGAAGACCCTAGTCTATGCGCCATGTTGTTGCCAAGGTCTGGCCTTGGCCACAAGCATGGTGTCGTGCTGGGTAATTTAGTGGGCCTGATCGATTCAGACTATCAAGGGCAGCTCATGGTATCCTGTTGGAATAGAGGCGCTACAACCTTCGTTATCGAACCAGCAGAGCGCATTGCCCAAATGGTGCTGGTGCCCGTGGTGCAAGCTCAACTGACTATCGTCGATGATTTTGATACCAGCCTTCGAGGCGAAGGTGGCTTTGGCCATTCTGGTCGTCAATAATTTTAACACCGCAACAACTATAGGACACTAACAGTATGCTTGGCCTGCACTATCCCCAACCCCAACCCCTTGCCAAAGAAATTTTTCGGGCCTACGACATCCGTGGCATTGTTGACGAGCAGCTCAGTGACGCCATGCTGTATCATATTGGCTTAGCCGTAGGTACCCAAGTAAAACGCAATGGCGAATACAGCATCGCTGTGGGTGCTGATGGCCGCTTATCTAGCCCAAGGTTGAGCCAAGCATTAATGACAGGTTTAGCTGACACCGGTTGTCGGGTTATTAATGTGGGTGCGGTACCCACCCCCGTGCTCTACTTTGGCGTTAAAACCTTAGAGACCGCATCTGGCATTATGCTCACTGGCAGCCACAACCCCTCAAACTATAATGGTTGCAAAATTGTCATTGGTGGCCAAACCTTAGCCAACGAGAGTATTACTGCGCTCTACGACCTCATCCAACAGCAAGACTATGAGCGCGGCATTGGCTCAATTGAAACCCATGTCATTGATCAAACCTACCAAGATCGAATTAGCCAAGATGTAAAGTTGGCTCGACCATTGAAAGTGGTATTAGATGCGGGTAATGGCATTGCAGGTGATATTGCACCCAAGCTATTTAAACAGTTAGGGTGTGACGTTATTCCATTGTTTTGTGAGGTCGATGGTAACTTTCCTAACCACCACCCTGACCCTGGCAAACCAGCGAACTTGGTTGATTTGCAAGCCGCGGTTAAAGCGCATAAAGCTGATATTGGACTCGCCTTCGATGGCGATGGCGATCGTGTGGGTGTGATTACTGAAAATGGAAAAATGATCTACCCTGACAAACTGCTCATGCTGTTTGCAGAAGATGTGATCAGCCGCAATCCTAAGGCAGAAATTATTTATGATGTAAAGTGCACTCGCCTATTGGAACCTTTTATTGAGGGCCAAGGTGGCGTACCCACCATGTGGAAGACTGGACACTCACTGATCAAGAGTAAAATGATTGAAACTGGCGCGTTACTCGCGGGTGAAATGAGTGGTCACATTTTCTTTAAAGAACGTTGGTATGGATTTGACGATGGCATTTATAGCGCCGTGCGCTTGTGCGAAATTCTGGCCAATACCAGTGCACCAGCTAGTGCCGTTTTCAAAAGGTTCCCAGAAGATGTCAGTACCCCAGAAATTAACATCCAAGTCACAGAAGACGAAAAATTCGATTTAGTCGCTCAGCTGCAAGCAGCGCGCTTTCCCACCGGCAGAGTGTCTACCATAGACGGTATTCGAGTCGACTATGAAGACGGCTGGGGTCTAGTAAGAGCCTCTAACACCACCCCAGTTCTAGTATTGCGCTTTGAGGGTCAAACCCAGGCTGTATTACAGCGCATTAAAGATGAATTTCAACGTCATTTATATGCTGTTGATGCCAAACTTACTGTACCGGACTACCCACTATGACGCTCGATCGCAAAGCTGCCATTAACGTAGCGCAAGTATTAAGTGAGGCCTTACCTTATATTCAACGCTTTACGGGCAAGACTATTGTGGTCAAATTTGGTGGCAACGCCATGATTGATGAAGACCTGAAAAATAGTTTCGCGCGCGATATCGTGATGATGAAACTGGTGGGCATGAACCCCGTTGTGGTGCATGGCGGTGGACCCCAAATTGGCGATCTACTCACCAAACTTAATATCGAGTCACATTTTGTAAACGGCATGCGCGTCACAGACACAGCCACCATGAATATAGTCGAGATGGTGCTGGGCGGTTCCGTTAACAAAGACATCGTTAACCTCATTAACCAAAACGGCGGCCAAGCGATTGGGCTCACTGGACAGGATGGCAAACTCATCCAAGCCAAACGGTTAAAAGTCACCCACCAAACACCGGAGATGCTAGCACCAGAGATTATCGATATCGGCCACGTAGGTGAAGTCAGCGCCATCAATACTGAAGTATTAGACATGTTGCGCAACAGTGACTTTATTCCTGTAATCGCCCCTATCGGCGTGGATGATGAGGGTAACTCCTATAACATAAATGCCGACTTGGTGGCCGGTAAGGTTGCAGAAATACTGCAAGCTGAAAAACTAATGCTACTCACTAATACCGCTGGTTTATTGGACAAAGCAGGCAATTTATTGACGGGGCTTTCGACTAGCCAAGTGGATGCATTAATTGCTGATGGCACTATTTATGGTGGCATGTTACCAAAAATAGCGTGCGCACTAGATGCGGTCAAAGGTGGTGTAAAGCGGGCGCATATTATTGATGGCCGTGTGAACCATGCTACGCTATTAGAAGTTTTTACCGATCAAGGTGTAGGCACGCTCATTACCGGTGCCAACGATAATAATAATCCCCTATAAAGAAGCCATAATCCGACTATGACTGAAGCTAAAATACCCCGTAAACAACAGATTTTGCACGCTCTAATGGAAATGTTAGAAGACCCCAATATGCGCATTACGACGGCCGCATTAGCGAAACGTGTGGGTGTATCTGAGGCGGCCTTGTATCGGCATTTTGCCAGTAAGGCGCAAATGTTTGACGCCCTAATTGAGTTTGTGGAAGACACCATTTTTAGTCGTGCAAAGTTGATACAGCAACAAGAATTGACAGCCCTTGCCCAGTGTCAGCAAATCCTCACCTTGCTACTCACCTTTGTTGAACGTAATGCGGGGATCAGTCGAATTTTAACTGGTGAAGCCCTTTTGGGCGAGAACGAACGCTTAGGCAATCGGGTCAATCAGCTGTTTGAAAAACTAGAGACCCAGATCAAGCAGATCCTCAGAGAAGCAGAGATGCGCGAGGGCTTGCGAACTCAGGACACTCCCAGCAGCAGTGCAAATTTATTGATGGCCATAGCTGAGGGGCGTATTCGTCAGTACAGCCGCACCAATTTTCGTCATAAACCCACCGCCACTTGGGCGGACCAATGGGCAGTGCTTAGTCAAAGCCTGATGCGTTAAGGCATAAGCAACGAGCTATTGGGGCCATAAGCCCAACCTTAGGCCCCAAAATCCTCACGGTACTTAAGCATAGCATCCACTTGTGGGCTGTAGCCGCTTTCTTGTAAATATTCCAGCACCTCATCAAAGCTAATAATACTCACCACCTTCATGGCGTAATCTCGCTCAACTTCCTGAATGGCAGACCACTCCCCTTGGCCTTTTTCCATACGGTCAATGGCGATTAAGGTAGCCACGGGCGTGGCGTTATGGGCCTCTATAATGGTCATCACTTCGCGGATGGCCGTGCCTGCGGTAATGACATCATCAACAATAACAACGCGGCCTTTGAGCTCTGCGCCTACAATAGAGCCGCCTTCCCCATGCGCTTTAGCTTCTTTACGATTGAAGGCGTACGGCATGTCAACACCATGATGTTCACTCAGGGCCACGGCCATAGTGGTGGCAAGAGGGATACCCTTATAAGCTGGGCCTAAGATAACATCACATTGAATGCCCGAATCTACGAGTGCTTGGGCAAAATATTGACCGAGTCGAGCTAAGGCTGAACCCGTATTAAAAAGGCCAAAGTTAAAATAATAAGGGCTTAGACGGCCAGACTTTAGGGAAAACTCGCCAAAACGCAACACATTACGCTCAATGGCAAACTCTATAAATTCTCGTTGGTAGTCTTTCATAAGCTTCTCTAAGTCATTGGTTGCCATTTTTAGCTGAGCGCATTATACACTAGAGCCCCACTTCTGGGTGGTCGTCTGGTAGAGTAAATATGAGTAAATCAGTAATCCACGCAGAGTCCTTTGTGGGCCAAAAGTCTAGACCGTGTTACAATAGTTTTGAAATAATAAAATCAGTTCCTAATGCGAGATTGCAAGCTGTGTATGTCAGCTTTCTGCGCGAATGATGAAACAATACCCATGCGGATTATTACTTTAAATGTTCAAGGTTTGCGTCAAGCAGCTGAGCGCGGCCTATTTGATTGGATGGTAACCCAAGACGCTGACGTCGTGTGTTTGCAAGATATCCGCGAAAAAGATTACCAGCTTGATGAGCCATTATTCCATCCGCCGGGCTGGCATGCGTATTTCTTTGATGCGTTTGAAGATGGCTTTGGCGGTACGGCCATATACAGCCGCAAACAGCCAAAAGCGATTATGACCGGTTTAGGTTTTCCTGGCTGTGACTTTGAAGGCCGTTTTATTCAGGCCGACTTTGAGAAGATTAGTGTGGCATCGATTTCTGTACCTTCTGGGTTAGGGGATGATGATAAACAAGACGCTAAAAATGAATTCATGGCACAGTTTAGTAATCATTTACGCAAGACCCTGCGCAAACGTCGGGAGTTTATTTTTTGTGGTACTGTTAATTCGGCGCATAAGCCCGAAGACCTGTCTGGTTGGTATGTAAACCAAAAGAATTCTGGCTTTCTACCAGAAGAACGCGAAGTGTTGGATGAGATTTTCTTCCAAATGGAGTTCTGTGATGCCTTCCGTCAAGTTAACCAAAATGAGCGACAATTTACTTGGTGGCCAGACTACAACCGTGCCTTCAAGCTCAATGAAGGTGCCCGACTAGATTATCAGATCACTACACCCAATTTACGCCACAATGTGCGCAATGCTGGCATTTACCGCGAGCAGCGGTTCTCGGGTCATGCCCCATTGATTATCGATTATAACTGCGACTTGTAATGTTAGGTATTGCCAACTCTGCTTTCGTCATGACAAGCAGAGCGAAGCAATCCATGACACCAGCCCTCAGGTGACTCAGTTGCTTCGCTTCTAACTAGTTTTTAGTCGGCCAAGGCCGCCGTTTGTAAGGCGGTAATCTCAGTAATGCCCTTACGGGCTAAAGCCAACATTGCCGTCATTTGTTCTTGTGTATACGGCGCGCCCTCTGCGGTGCCTTGCACTTCGATAAAACCTCCATCGGCGGTCATCACCACATTCATGTCGGTTTGCGCCTTTGAATCTTCGTCATAGTCCAAATCAAGCACCGGCTCATCTTTATAAATACCCACAGAAATGGCTGCAATCTGACGCTTAAGGGGATCACCTCTAAGGGCGCCATTTTTATCTTTCTTAAGCACATTAATGGCATCTACCATAGCAATATAGGCACCCGTAATAGAGGCCGTGCGCGTGCCACCATCGGCTTGCAACACATCACAATCCAAAGTGATGGTGTTTTCGCCCAACTTTTCTAAATTAAGTGACGCACGCAAAGATCGGCCAATTAAACGCTGAATTTCCAGGGTGCGCCCACCTTGCTTACCACGGGACGCTTCACGCCCATTGCGGGTGTGAGTTGAGCGTGGCAACATGCCGTATTCGGCCGTCACCCAACCACTACCAGAGCCCCGCAGGAACCTAGGAACGCCACGCTCTACTGTCGCTGTGCATAACACGCGGGTGTCACCAAACTCTATCAATACCGAGCCTTCAGCATGTTTGGTAAAGCCGCGGGTAATTTTAATGTCGCGCAGTTGGTCGGTAGCTCTGCCACTGGGGCGAGTGAAATCGAGCTTAAGTCCCTGCAGCTGGTCGGTGATAGAGGATGTCATAAGTAACCTTGAATGATGAATGATTGCATACTATTTTAGTCCACTTGAGCACAGATAACACCTAGCATTTAACTATTTACCTTGGCAAAACCAGCCCTAGCCGCCAAATTCATGACCATTGTTAGGCTGACATTGAGCCAAAGCTTGCTTATAATCGGTGTTTGTTTCTTGTGATTAATACAGCGGCCCAATCATGTCCAACTCTTCTGGTACACTCTACATCCTTTCGGCTCCTTCTGGTGCAGGTAAAACTAGTCTGGTAAAAGCTCTCCTAGCGCAAGACCATCAAGTCTGTGTGTCCGTGTCTCACACCACACGGGCTATGCGAGATGGCGAACAGGACGGCATAGATTACAACTTTGTTGCGCAACAGGAGTTTGCCTATTTGGTCGACCAGCAGCAAATGCTTGAGCATGCCACTGTCTTTGACAACAGTTATGGCACCTCTAGAAAATGGGTTGAATCAAGTCTGGCACAAGGCAAAGATGTGATCTTAGAAATCGACTGGCAGGGACGCGATCAAGTGTTGTCTATTTTCCCACAAGCCATTGCCATCACCATATTGCCGCCATCTCAAGCCGCACTGCGACAACGCTTGCAAGGCCGGGGGACTGACAGTGAGCAGATTATTGCCAAGCGCATGGCCGCAGCCCAGGGTGAAATTAGCCATTATTCGGGGAGTCACTATTTGGTGATCAACGATGATTTTCTGCATGCTTTAGCTGACTTGCAGTGTATTTTTACCTGCAGACGCTTAAAAACCCCCCAACAAGCACATAAACACCATCAATTATTGGATGAACTCTTGTCAACAGGTGACTAAATTTTGTACACTAGCGCGTCTAAATTCCGGCCCGTAATACAAGCCGACTCTGCATTGATCATAAATAACAGGTAACCCACATGGCTCGCGTAACCGTAGAAGATTGTTTGGAAAACGTTGATAACCGCTTTGAGCTCATCATGGTGTCCACTAAGCGGGCTCGCCAGCTTGCAACTGGCGGCAAAGAAGCCCACATCGAATGGGAAAATGACAAGTGCACCGTGGTTGCTTTGCGTGAAATTGCCGAAGGTTACATCAATGCTAGCATTTTGGACGATCACGACGAGATCAATCAACAGTTTGCCGAAGTTCCAGCAGACCAAGAAGTGCTCGATGAAGTCACCCACACTGTTACTGAATCGAGTGAAGAAGTGGTTCACGGTAGTCCTGATATTGACGAGTAATCGTGCGGCTAACTTTTAGCTCATAATTTGTTCATGAAAAAAGAGCCTGGGGGCTCTTTTTTTGTGCGTTTTTATTAATAAATTCAACAAACTTGCAACAAAACTGCCCGGTTTGCATAATTTTCCGTTACCATGTGGTATGAGCCAAAACAGATGCTAAATTATGCCTACAATTGACGCCCTCGCAAAGCGTCTCGACGACTACCTTGAGCCGACTCAGGTGCAAGCAATTAGGCGGGCATATTATTATGCCGAGCAGGCCCATGATGGTCAAATGCGCAAGAGTGGCGAAGCCTATGTGACTCACCCCCTCGCTGTAGCTAGCATCCTCAGCAGTATGCATATGGATTATGAAAGTCTGATGGCCGCCATGCTGCATGACGTCATTGAAGATACCGAGGTTGATAAACAAGGGCTTGAAGCTCAGTTTGGAGCCACCGTTGCCAATTTGGTTGATGGGGTCAGTAAACTTACCCACCTAGAATTTAAAACTCGCGCCGAAAGCCAAGCTCATAATTTCCAGAAAATGGCCATCGCCATGGCCAAAGACATTCGCGTTATATTAGTCAAGTTGGCTGACCGCCTGCACAACATGCGCACTATTGGGGCCATGCGACCAGACAGCCGCCGCCGCATTGCCAAAGAAACCACTGACATTTATGCCCCTATTGCTGGCCGCTTGGGCATGCACGATTTGAAAATAGAGCTAGAAGATCTAGCCTTTGCCGCATACCACCCTATGCGTCACCGGCATATTCAGCGAGCCGTGGCAGCAGCGCGCGGTGAACGCAAAGCACTATTAGAGCAAGTACAGATTGCCCTAGTGGATTGCTTAGAACAGGATAACCTGCCTGGAGTGATCAGCGGACGCCAAAAACATTTGGCCGGCATCTACAATAAAATGCGTGAGCAGAAGAAATCCTTCCGTGAAATTATGGATGTGTTTGCATTCCGCATCGTCACTAACGAGGTAGACACCTGTTACCGTATTTTGGGCGCAGTGCATCACCTCAACTTATATCGCCCAGTACCTGGACGCTTTAAAGACTATATCGCCATCCCTAAGTCGAACGGCTACCAATCGCTCCATACCACCCTATATCGCGCTGGTTCGGGCGTACATACCCCTATAGAAATACAAATACGTACCAAAGAAATGGATGATATCGCTAACCATGGAGTGGCTGAGCACTGGTTCTACAAACACACCAATAGCCGTGCTCAAAGAGCTCACAACCGTGCCCAGCAATGGATCCAAGAACTGGTCGAAATGCAAAAGCGCTCCGGCAACGCCATGGAGTTTATTAACCACGTTAAGCACGATTTATTTCCAGATGAAGTCTATGTGTTCTCTCCTAAAGGGGGTGTTTTTTCGTTACCTGCGGGAGCCACTCCGATTGATTTTGCCTACGCCGTCCATACAGATATTGGTAATACCTGTATTGCGTGTCGAATCAACCGCCGCCTTGCGCCATTAAGTCAAAAGCTGGACAGTGGAGACACCATTGAGATTGTCACCACCGCCAGTGCCAAGCCCAATATGAGCTGGCTTAACTTTGTGGCCACTGCCAAGGCCAGCAGCAATATTCGCCACTATTTAAAGCACCAAGCGACAGATGATGCTGTGAATTTGGGGCGCCGCCTACTCAACCAAGAATTAGGTAGCAGCGCCTTAAGTCTAGAGACCATCGACTCGGATCGATTAGAGGGCTATATCGGCCAGCATAAACTGCCCAGTGTAGACACCTTGTTGGCGGAAATTGGTGCTGGCAAACGCTTAGCTTACATCGTTGCCGCTGCTTTGAGCCGAGACACCTCCGATACAGACGGTCATACGAGTGGCATTGGACCGATGGAGATTCATGGTACCGAAGGCATCATGATTCGTTATTCACGATGTTGCCGCCCCATTCCTGGCGACAGCATTGTGGGTCACCTTAATGCAGGTCATGGTATTGCAGTGCATCGAAACTTCTGTAACAACATTCAAGACATTGGTAGAGACAAGGACAAAACCTTGGCTTTAATTTGGGCAGAAACGGGAGATCGAGACTTTGATGTGTGCTTAGAGATTGAGGTGTCTGCTAGCCGAGGCATTATTGCCAGTCTCGCCACCAGCGCCGCCAAAGACAATGCGAATGTTGAAAAGATTGATGTCAACGAAAAGGATGCCCGCCTTTCCGTAGTTAACTTAGAGATCTCAGTGCTTAACCGTGTTCATTTAGCCCAAGTAATTAAGTCCATGCGCAAGATTCCGGGCGTCATTCGTCTTAACCGCACCTAAAGTACCGATACCATGGACGTAATCCAGCTCAATGGCGTAGGCCCAGCACTTGCCGCTAAACTAGGTAAATTAGGCTTGTATAGAGCCGAAGATCTACTCTTTCATTTGCCCAGTCGCTATCAAGATCGGACACGACTGGTGCCATTGCACGCACTCACCCCTAAAATGGCGTGTTTAGTAGAGGGGCAAATTACCAGCTCGTCACTGCAGCGAGGCCGTCGCGTGAGTTTACGCGTCAGTATTAGTCAAAATGGGGCAAGCCTGGGTCTGCGTTTTATGCACTTTCATGCCAACCAAGCAAAGAGCTTTACTAACGGTCGCAACCTACGTTGCTTTGGAGAACTTAGGCCCGGGCCGCAGGGATTAGAAATGGTGCATCCTGAGTATGTACTCTTTGATGATGAGCCTCCAGCTTTGGCAGATCAGTTAACCCCTATATACCCAACCACTGACGGCCTCAGCTTGACGCGCATGGGACAGCTCATTGCTTTAGCGTGGCAAGAGTTGGAACAAGGCCGTCTAAAACTAGATGAACTGTTACCACGCCAGCTCATCACTCGCTATCAATTGCCCAGTTTAGAAGAGAGCTTAAGGCAACTGCATTACCCAAATTTACACCAGGACCTACACCAGCTACAAAGTGAAGTCACACCGGCAAGGTTAAGGCTGGTGCTGGAAGAGTTAATTGCTCATCAACTCACCTTTAAGCATGCCAAACAGCAAAACCAACTACTCCCCGCACCAGTATTGGCGACAAAAAATAATTTAGAACAAGCCCTTATTAAAAACCTACCGTTTCAGCTCACCGGGGCGCAACAACGGGTGTGGCAAGAAGTCGCCACCGACTTAGCTACACCTCTACCTATGGTAAGAATGGTCCAAGGAGATGTGGGTTCTGGTAAAACAGTATTAGCCGCCTTGGCAGCATGCCGCGCTGTTGATCATGGTTGCCAAGTGGCCGTATTAGCCCCTACAGAAATTCTAGCAGAACAGCACTTCCACAATTTTAGTCACTGGTTAGAGCCTCTTGGTATTCATGTTGCTTGGCTTACAGGTAAACAAAAGGCACAAATAAAGCGCCAGTCTATGGCGGCAATTACCAGTGGTGAAGGGCAGGTTATTATCGGTACCCACGCCCTCTTCCAAGAGGCCGTTGAGTACCAACATTTAGGTTTAGTTATTATTGATGAACAGCACCGATTTGGTGTAGCTCAACGGCACAGCTTAGTTAAAAAGGCCCCACTAGGAAGCGGACTGCACCAATTAGTAATGACCGCCACCCCCATTCCCCGTACCCTAGCTATGAGTGCCTATGGCGATCTTGACCATTCTGTGATCGATGAACTGCCCCCCGGCCGTAAGCCCATTAACAGCGTGTTGCTCAATAACAATAGACGTGCCGACGTTATTGAACGCATCCATTTGGCCTGTAATAGCGGTCAACAGGTGTACTGGATCTGCCCCCTAATAGAAACCTCAGATGTGTTGCAATGTGAAGCCGCACAAGACACCGCTGTGTTACTTACAGAGCAACTGAATAACATTAATGTGGGATTAGTCCATGGTCGTCTGAGCGGTTTAGAGAAAGCAGAGGTCATGTCCCGTTTCAAAGCAGGTGAGGTTCAGCTGTTGGTAGCGACGACTGTGGTTGAAGTGGGCGTTGACGTGCCCAACGCCAACCTAATGGTCATCGATAATGCTGAACGCTTAGGCTTAGCCCAGTTACATCAATTACGCGGCCGTGTAGGCCGTGGGCAAGCACAGAGCCATTGTTTATTTATGTATCAGGCCCCTTTATCAGCAATGGGGCGAGAACGATTAGATATTTTACGCCAGTCGAACGACGGCTTTGTGATTGCCGAGAAAGACTTGCAACTGCGCGGACCTGGTGAGGTTTTGGGCACTCGCCAAGCGGGTGCTATTGGTTTGAAGATTGCGGACCTGATGCGTGATTCCCACCTATTACCCGAAGTGAAGCGATTGGCTGAGGGCTATGCAGCCCACCCAGACCAAACCACCAAAATTATTCTCAGATGGGTCGGTGACAAGCAAGCATTTGCCAAGGTGTAACTGAGTCAAGATAAGACGATTGTTAATAGAGAAAATAGATTTTGGTAATTACTTGCGCTTTAAATCAACAAATTGTCGTCTTTTGGCTAACAAATGATTTTAGCGGTTTACAATTGACCAAAGTTTTCCTATTATCGACTGCCTGAACAGTGATCTATAATCTCGGTGAATACTGGGAATGGACTATTTTCTAAGTTCAGTGTTAATAATAAGAAAGTTTTTCAAATACTAGCTGCTCTCAATATACAAAGCCCTTAGGAGGCTTCTTACTATGAAACTAATCAATAAAGTTTTAACTGGCATGGCTCTAACTGCTATGACTGCCACCGCTGCCCAAGCTTCTACTCTAGAAGACGTGCGTGCTGC
>Ga0115005_10001226_pt1 | contig 20191 bp, 21 predicted proteins | sample ArcOceMetagenome_FD_87163 | JGI IMG/M metagenome (GOLD analysis project Ga0115005, IMG submission 87163) | Marine eukaryotic phytoplankton communities from Arctic Ocean - Arctic Ocean - Greenland ARC118M Metagenome | ecosystem: Environmental > Aquatic > Marine > Oceanic | place: Arctic Ocean... | reverse complement strand
TAGGTGCTCATTGCGATTTTCCTTGTAGTGCTGTGCAATGTCTTCAGCGATCAGCCGTGGATTTGACATGTTCGTTCAACGGCCCTTACGAATACACTTACTAGCTAGTATTTGTTATCGACGAGGCTACGATAGAATGAAACCTTTTTGTGTGTTCTAACAGGTTCTATCTGTGTTCTTGTTCTGTGTATCTAGGATTCTGTAGATTCATTTGTGTTCTTTTTGGCGAAACCAACCCTTTGCTTATGCAACGGTTCGGTTTAATGTTCGAATTTAGTGTTTTTGTTGTTGTGTGCCTTGAAAGCGAAAGAAAACAAAAAGGATGAAGAAGGGAAGAAGGAAGAAAGACATACAATTTCAAAATATGCCCCGCGCCAGAGCCACACACAAAAGCAATCAATTACATACAATCTCAAATCGCAACCAACAACAAAGAAGACATCTAATCTCCCATCACTATCACTATCACTATCTATGATACCATCATCTACAACACATAGAAATCATTGCACATAATACCAAGTGCTTACATATAATGTCTTCGAAAGCGAGTCAATCAATTACTAACCTCACAAGACCCCCCAAGCCCCAAATCCCAATTGTGAATCTAAGCAGCGATGAGGATGTGACAATTCTATCATTATCCTTGATTCAATTGTCTCCCATCATCACTTCCTCTTCGACAAATGTTCCTGATGTTCCTCGGTTGTCATCTCCAACGGCTAAAATATATTTACTGGAACTCTACCATCAGAAGAATCGAAACCTGCCTGGCCCTCCTGGAACTGGAACTGGTCTACAAATCATTTGGGATAAGGATGAGGAAAGTGATGGCACCGTCAGTGGTGCTAGCGATGGAAATTTATCTTGTTCGCCACAGGAACACAGTCTACATGTAGCTCACGAGAAAACTAAAACATCCACAGAAATGCTAAAAGAAAGAGAGAATCAGAGTCAGAGTCGGCTTACAGTATCAAGTGGGACTCTTTTCTGCAATAATACGAGTACAAGTACCGGTACCGGTGTGGATCGAGGGAAATCGAAATCATCGCAAGAAGAACATAATCGCAATTCCTCAACGCGTGTTGTTCCAATCATCATGCTTCCATCGCAAGATCCTACAGATGCGAATGGGATACCGTGTGTAGTTCGTGGGTATTCGATTCCATACTGTAATTACCAGGAGGGAACTGCTGAAAGAACAAGCACTAGCACTCCCGCTCATTTTTCCAATTCACATTCACATTCGTTTGAGATCACAAATGGGACATTGGTGCAGATTCTACCCCCTATTGAAGCCGAATGGATCAATCAAGATCAACAACTGTGCGCAGTGCCACTAACAGTCAACGATGACAATGGTTCACTCTACGATCTTGATCGATGTACGAGTAAATCATGTGACTTTGTCTACACGACGTCATTATTATCGGAATTGATTGGAGTAATGAGCAGTCATCAAAAATACAGCCATGAAGGTTTCCTACTTTCCTACCAAGAGGAAACAGTCAGAGCCTTGACGATCCGAATGAGAATGTTGATAGAAAACCAAAGCCAAGTGATGGTTGGGACGACTGAAGATGCCGTGTTACATTGGCAGGAAGGTCAAAGGCGGCAGAAACGTATGGACCAGGCTTTAGATGTGTTTCTGTCCCTCAATGTCAATGGATCATCCGAGAAAGAAGAGAATCGTAATTCTACCAAGGAAGAGGGTGAGGTTTCTCATAATCATGGATTGTTTCTTCAGCATGGTGCACTTACTGTCCATGATCCCATTCATGGATCAGGTAAAACAACGCTAGTGGCTACTATTGCTCGGACAAAGTTGAATTGTCATTCGGTGCATGTTATTAATGCATCAGCTTTGTTTGCACAATATGGCGCAAGTGGTGCGGATGCTGCGTTGGAATCTCTCTTGCATGGAATCGTCCTGTCTGCTGCTGCTGTGAATATGAATTCTTATTCTACTATGGGGTCTGTGTGTGTTATTCTAGATAAGCTGGAAACATTTGTGCCTCCTAGGATGTCAGGAGGGCGGGATACGGGGGATCCGGCCATTCCAGCATTAAATGCAATTCGTAAGTCATTTGCATGTGCTATATATGTCCTTCGTTCATTTCATTTCCAACCTGCACTAATGAATAATGCATCTTTGCCAATACTTTTCTCATTCAAGGTGCGTATCTGACAAAGGTGGTGAGTATGATTGGAACCATGGGGGCATTCCCATACCCAACAAAGAATCCGCTATATAATGTAAAGGGACAAAATGGTTGTGTTATACCTGTGAAATTGCTGCTCGTTGGTATAGTGACATGTGATGATGACGGTGGAAGGAAGTCAGCTGGTAATGGTTACAATACCGGTACTGTCTTAGATACTCTCGGAGAGAATAGATATCGTCTACCATCTCCATCGATCAATGCAGGCATTGAAATATTCAACAAATTATTCGAGAAGCATGATATTATATTGTCAACGGACGCAAGAGAAGAGCTTCCGTTTCTTGTCTCGTCTATGCAGAATATGAAGGGATCTTCCCTCCAAGCAGTTCTGACGAAACTTAATCAATGTATACAGGCGAAGATAAAAGGAGAACAAAAAGACATGTGTGTAAATGTCCATGACTTACAAATGGTTTTCATGGTAGGAAGGGACGACAATGGCTCGATTTCTGTGTCCAAAACAAACGGTCAAAGGAAAGGCGATGGAAATGAATCCGCAACTACTTTGTTCTCTTCAATTGGCGGGAATGACGAAGCAAAGAAGTCTTTATTGGATGCTCTAGCTTTTGATAGAAGAAAACGAATGATATTGTCAAAGTTTGGGTTGGCGCCGCCAACGGGGGTTTTGCTTTACGGACCTCCTGGATGTGGCAAGACTCTCTTGGCAAAGGCCACCGCTCAGATGATGGAACCAAGTCCTCGAGATGGTCTTTCCAGTCGAGGTCTAGGAGAGGCGGGTGGTCTATTTATATCTTTAAGCGCAAGTGATATTGCTAGATCAGAAGTGGGTCAAAGTGAGAAGCTAGTTGCAAAGGCTTTCGAAACGGCCAGGGACAATGCACCTTCAGTCATTTTTATTGACGAGTTTCAGGCTTTGTTCACAAGTCGCGACGGCGTTGGTGGAGGAGGTAAAAGTAGCGGCAGACTTGCATCAACCCTTCTTCAATGCATGGATGACATTTCGAAATGGAGAGATACAGACCAATCTGTAGCACCGTTGACGACTAATGAAGATTTTGAAAGCGATAGAGTTGTCGTACTGGGTGCAACAAACACCCCTTGGATGGTCGATCGTGCATTTTTACGAGCAGGAAGATTTGACAGGGTGAGTAAGCGAGCCAGTCTCTTATTCAGTATATTGAATGTATTCGTGTGTCTTTCCTGTCTTTATTTGCATCAATGTCTTATGGTTGTCCTTCAAAATAAATAGGTTGTTCATGTCGGACTACCAAACGAGCGAGAGCGCGAGTCGATACTCCACGTTCATGTTCGACGAATGAAGCTCAGTGGTAACACAAGCGTGGCCGAAATCTGCAAAACAATTGCGTTTGAAACATTGGGGTTCAGTGGAGCAGATATTGCTGCGCTGGTACGATCTGCTGCGGTGCGTTGTTTGAATGAGAGCACTTCGGCAGAAGTCACTGCAGTTGAGATGCGGCATTTTAAAGACGCAAGAATGTATAATTTGACCGAACCAACTAGTAACAATGCCCTTGTAGAAAAGTTGTTGAAATGGAGACCGTAAAATATTAATAGTCCTATTTTCCAGTGCACTAAAGATAAAGAGTATGTCGATGGGAGTTTCGAGGATGCTGATATTATTTTACTCCAAAGGTTTATACCCTTCATGAATAGCCACCATGCCACCCGTCATGTTGGTATATTTGCAATCAGAGAACCCGCTCTTCTCAAGACGTCCCTTCAGTTCTTCCTGGTTGCAAAACTTCCTAATGCTCTCCACCAAGTATTGATAGGATTCACGATCGTTGGCAACAATCTCGCCAACCTTTGGGATGACATTGAATGAATATGCGTCGTAAATAGCAGCAAATGTAGGATTGGTGACGGCTGAAAATTCAAGACACAGAAATCTTCCTCCAGGTTTCAATACACGAAGAGCATCCCTCAAAGCCATATCGACATCCGTCACATTTCTCAATCCAAACGCAATCGTATATAAGTCGAAGGAATTGTCTTGGAAGGGAAGGCATTGAGCATTCCCTTCCTTGAATGAAAGTGCCCCACTTTTGTCAATGACGTCGTTGCCAAATCGTTCCCTAGCTCTACGTTCTCCAACTCTCAACATGTCTGGGTTGATATCACAGACTGTAACACTAATATCATCCTTGCCTGAGCTTTTGCTCCGCTCTGGACATCCAGCAGCTTCCAGAAAGCGAAAGGCCACATCACCGGTTCCACCAGCGACATCCAGAATTGAAAAATCTCCCTGGTCATTACCACTACGAGCATTGGCATTGGAACGTAAAGCAGTGGTGATGGGATCTACACCCGTCATTGTCAACAGCTCATCCTTCCAATAGCGATGCAAACCTCCACTCATGAGATCGTTCATGACGTCATAGCTTTCTGCCACATTCTGGAAGATGCTACGAACTTTTCCCTCTTTTTGATCAATGGGGACAGTTTCGAAACCAAAGTGTGTAGTTGATCCTTGTACGTAGGCTGTTTGGGACGCAGAGTCAGAGGATGCTGCTGCTGATGAAGAAGCATTGTTGGTTGAGAAGCAACGGAGGGTTTTACTCCGTATTCTTAGCTTTTGGACGACCCTGTTTCTTACTGAATTCATATTAATAGTAAAGCTGTTTAGCTAGCTATGTGTAGTCACTCGATCTTTCTCGTGTGGAACTTGCACTGAGAGAGTAACAGCAGGTACTGAATGCGTGTATCGTGTACTTGTTTGTATCATATCCTGTACCGGTAGATGGTATTGATTCCTTTCGTCGTCTTCATTATTCCACTTTCACTCTGGCCTGGACCGTCTGTCATTCGTCCTTCACGCGCCCCCAAAACATTCTGATGTTTCCCACTTCCAAATATAATTTCAAATTGACAGAAGGAAAGAAAGTTTGTAACTCCCTTGTACATAACAACAATAGGGTCATTAAATTACTTCACTCACCTTACAGATTGAAGTCATGGTGGAAAAGAGCAACAGGAACAGAGGCGCCTCAAGGGTACAACAGAGCGCAAGGGTACAACAAGGCGGAGTCACCAACACCAGCGCAACTATCAGACGAGATCCGATCATTGATTCCTTGGGGGAGCTCCTGAAAAAAAAGGATTGTGAAGGAATTCTCAAACTTGAATCAAAATTGGTCCTCCGAGCTACAGGACTTGAGGGAACAGAACCTACCAAGGCTAGTGCTATTTACTTAGCGATAGAGAATGCATTTGTTGAATCAGAATTTTCGAGTCTGATAGCGCGCGAGAAAGCAATTCATTATATGGAACGATCTTTTGCATTGTCAGTAAAGGACGTGTTACATGAATGTGTGAGACAGCTTGTGCCTTTGTACCTCAGAGTAGGGCGCCATGATGAAGCATTTGCCACCGTGAAGAGGTTAACTGTTAGGATACCATAGCATGAACTCATAGACCCAGACGTGATTCTATCCATAGCAACAGATTTTTACCATGCTCTTTTGAATGAGCGAGTTTGACATTCTGACCATATTCTTGGGCACTATCAATAGATCCTGGGACAAAGAGAAACGAGCTGAAGCACACTTGGCTTTTGGAGAAGGATACACCGGTTTGGCTGACGAATACGAAATGGCTGACTCATTTCTTCGCAAGGCCCTCGCTATCACAGAGGATCCAGAGAGTAAGGTCACTGTACTGTGTCTAATGGGTTCAATGTCCATGTTCTCGTGCAACTACGATGACGCTCTTGCCACCCTGAACCAAGCCTTGGAGATTATTTCAGCAGAACCTGGGGAGAGGAGTGAAAAGTCCAAGAGTTGGTCGACAAATACTGCATTAGTCCACGGCTCAAATTGGTGAAGTACTTTCAGAGCAGCAGGGGGAGGGTGATCTTGAAGCTTTGGAGAGCTTTGAGCGTGCTTTGGTTATTATGAAAGAAGATGCTGATCTTGGGGATGCCGAAAACCTCGCACCAGTGTATCAAGGGATTGGACTTGTACATGCACGACTTGGAAATTGGGACGACGCAATCAAAGTTCTCAAGCTCGGGCACAGCTACATTGTTGGAACAGATACAGATAGTACTAAGCCTCTTTTTCTCTCAAAACATTCTGATGAAATTGGGAGAGTACGCCTCGATCAGTATTTCTGAGATGAACGATTGCTTCACGATACGCAGGAACGGGAGAATATCTTAATGGAAGCTGCAATCTTTAGCCAGAAATCAATGGAATATGGGTCATGCAGCAACAATGCCGTTCTCAATTATGCTCAAGTCGCATATTTCATACATGGAATAGAAGAAGCAAACATGCTTCTTATGGCGTATTTTGAAGCTGAAATGGAGAAGAAACAGGGAATATACTGCCGTTCGTGTGACAGAATAGCAGGAAACGGCACAGACATCAAGATATGCAGGAACTGCCAGGTTGTGGATTATTGCAGTGAAGCCCATCAGACGCTATCATGGAGAAGGGGAAGACTCAGTCACAAGGGCATGTGTCCACTTTTGAAGCGTTACCGATTGGTAGCAAAGGCGGAGAATCACATTGACACTGAATCTTTTGAGGATATTTGTAAGGACTTTTTCGAGACTGTTTGTGTTTTGAAATATGAGGTGTAGTGATAGGGGACCCAGATATTAGAAGTGGGAGAAGCATAAAATAATATTGTAGAAAGATGAATGACTAATAAAATTCATTTTAAAAACTTGCTTGGCAATAAGAATTCGTAGGGCATTATCTCACGTATGGTTCACTTGTTTCGAGTCTTTCTCGAGCTTGTTTCCACAGCGTCCCTCGATAAGAATAATGCCTGTTCCTATTGAACAAACTCCGCCACCACGCAAAGTCCCAAAATCGCAATCCACTAAAACCTCCACTGATATCGAACTTTCCATTAGTGTAATCCTTAAGTTCCTCTGGAGCACTCCTCACATCCAACCAATCCATTGCATAATTCATTGCATTCGACCGTGCACCGTAGACATGATTTGACACTAGAGACATGAACACATCTTCCCCATTCCACAACGGCCCCTCCCCATTGTTCAGAATGATATCTTCCCAAACCAAGTGTGAATACTTGAAAAATGCACTGCAAGACTCTCTCTCCATTACCATAAATTTTGTCAATATCACTTCTGATTCCTTGGAGGTATCCTTAGACGAATAACCATTGAAATAACTATTCGCAAAACAACAGGAATGTGAGCTTTAAAAAATTCATAAAAACAAAAACGACAAATTCGAACTCTCTTCAACTTCAAACCTACACGTACCTATTCTCTTTCCGATTCCTTCCAAACCGTCCTACGATCCTCTTGGTATTCTTTGAAAACTCCGACAGCATTTCATTCAAAGTCTTTTCCGTAAACTCCATATCATCATCGACATGAAGCACCCAATCGCTCTTGGCTAACTGACAAAAGTAGAACCTAACAGAAAGCCCCATTTGGTCATTTTCCTTCGTGGCGTCAATGTTGACCACCTTTGGATGCACGAATTTGAAGGCAGTCTTGGGGTTGGAGTGCAGTATGATCAATTCTTTCACGGAGGGGTGGTGTAATAGCGTTGGAACCAGAGTTGATTCCTTGATCATTCGTGGACGGGAGTGGTTCATGAGCACGACGGATATCTTGTGTTCTGATGGTGGAAAAGGTATATGGTTAAAATTGTGATTTCCAGGTGTGAGTTTTGCCAATGGTGTCATTGGCAGGGATTCAGGGGGGTTGTAGATACAGACATGGTAGAAAAGGAATGATAGCACGGATATCGTCCATAAAAGGGCAATGGATTTGATAATAGCTAGGATGACTGAGAATTGCACCCTTTGTTTTCTTTGCCGGATGGTGGGCATATTTTCCCCTGCCCTAGATTTTTTTACACATGGACGTGAGCTTCCAGGTTTTTGTCCATGCCCCTGTCTGTGAGAATATATGTGTTTGTGTTTGGAAAATGTACCAACGGAAGAAAGTGTGGATGAGCTGAAATCACTTCGTCGTATTTTGCTTTTCTTCTCCTTGGCACTGTTGCTACTACCACTTCCACTATCTGTCCGCGTAATTGTTGGACTTCTATGTGCATAGTATGGTCGAGAAGAATTAGCATAAAATAAAGCGGTATGGGGAGCAGCATCTTCGGAGTCCGAAGAAGTGGCTTCGCCCGTGAGAGATGTGTGGCTCAAGCGTCCGAATTTACTGCGAGGAGTCATGGCTGAAATGGAAGTCATGCTGAAACTAGATGTGGTTGCAGATGCTTGATCTTCAATATCGCAGGCGTTCTCAGATGTATCGTCGTCGTCGCCATCATTTTCTGAATTGGACACATTGGCTTCGTCCTCACTGATTTGATTTTCATGTGCAATTCCATCGTGTGTATGTGTAGCTGCTATGCTATTTTTGTGATCATCCGTTGGACCTGGACTTCGATTAAGAGAAAATGACGATGTGCTCCGATACAGGATTGGTACACTTTGGGATGTGTGGAGTGGTAGAGTATGGCACTGTGGAGGTTGAGATATCTCGTCTTCGTCGCTGTTCTTCATTGTAGTTCTGACTATTGGCGAGCTTACGGTACGGCACAGGCACGTGTTGAATATTTAATCCCTGATTGTGATAATGTGTGTTCCACTGCTGTAGTCAACCGTAGAATAAGAATCCCTAAGAATGCAAGATTCCAATAAAAATGTGTAAGAGAGGTGATGATTATCGTTGGAATTCGGGAGAATGATCCTCGTAAAATTTCAGTGAAGGAATCGTGCATAAGATCGGCGGCATTTTATTACTATCCCAAACACCGTTGACTTTTGGAAAGATTCATTCGAAAAAGGAATCTGAATAGCTCTTCCTTGACAATTTTCTCGATTCGATCCATACGCACCTATTAGTATCACTGAAATGAGAAATCAAGCGTAGTGTTCGATACGATACCTTGCACCGTTATCTGAAGATGTGTCGTTTCGGTGTTGGTTATTTGGGCCTCCTACTGTATTATGAAAGGAAGTTCGTTGTCGTTCACGTGGCTGTGCAAACACACAAAATCAAAATTATTTTTTAAAAAGTCACTGGACCACAAGTCAAACCAGGGCAATAGTAGTTGTTTAAAACTTAGCCAAATATAGGCTAGATTCAACGTCAATGTGCGGAATTGCTGGAAGAAAATTCAAGATATTTCGCGGAAGAGGGGAAGAGCGAGCGAGCGGCGCACGCGGATTGATAATTCTGTTATGGGGGCAACATGGGGGGCCAAGATTAGAACATGTGCAAATGAACCCTCTTTTTTACAACCATCCAATCGAGAGGAGATTATTATGAATGGTTTGATGGTGGATGAGAAAGGTAACACTACACTAACTAGACGTAGATAGCATTACAAACACAGAAAGAAAGTGCAACAACTTTGCTTAGCCCAGTCAAAATGAGTTCTCAACTTCCAGATCGTCTCATGATCGCTGCCGGAACCTACGATGGAGTCCTCGCAGGGTGGGACACCATCCAACGAAAAACAGACAAGAACGAAAAATTGGATAAAGAAAAAGGCGATCAAGATCTACTTCAAATGCTTAATAGCGCTTCACCACAGGATGAAAATGCCTATTTGAAAATGAGCTTTGCCATGGCTGTACACGATGGGAGTGTTCGGTGTCTTTCAATAGCGTCCAACGCCAATCAACAAAATGGAAATGGACATGAAACTAGCAATGATGCAGAAATAGAAGACCATCCCGTCGTTCCAGGGACATTACTTTCGGGAGGATACGATGAATCTCTCGCTATATTCTCACTGACTAAATACGCACAAGCGGGAGAACTCAAAACACCCTCTAATTTGGGAACACCAACCTGTTCCTCCTTTGCTCCCCCCAAAGAAACGTCACCCTCTCACGTCCTGGTGGGACTGTCCACTGGAAAAATAATCATTTACAAACGAAATGATATGAGCGTACAGCATATATTGCCAGGGCACGATGACAAGGGTGTCAGTTGTATTACAGTCCATCCCTCTGGTAAGATGGCCCTGTCTGGTGGGAGAGATGGAAAAATATGTCTGTGGGATTTGATGCGGGGTAGACTGGCGTTTGTGAATAAACTCAAGAATCCATCGAAGGGAAGGAAGGCTACAGTAAATCATATCGTTTGGAGTGGCGACGGTCTACGGTATGCTTATTGTACGCATGAGGGAAATATCCAGGCGAGGGAGATGGAGAGCGGTCAGACTCTTTTGGATATTGATATGCATCCTGGTGGGAGAGCTAATCAGATTTCTTTCATTGGTGGGGAGGATGGAATCTTCCTTGCAGCAGCTTGCAATGATGGGGGATTGCCAGTTTTTGCGGTAGGAAGTGTGGACGAGGGAGATGAGGAGGAGGGGACTAGGAGAGCTATTATGGCGATTGAACCAGTACAAGGCGTTGCTACTGCTGGTGACGAGAGATTCAAGTGTATTCAGAGTGTCAGTGGTGGAAGTGGATTTTTAGTTGTGACTGCAAATAGTGGTGGAATAATTAGTGTGGTTGATTTAGAGGGAGCTGCTCAAATGATGCTGTCAGATGATAATGACGGCGGAGGGGATGGCGACGATGACGGAAGTGAGGATAGTGATGAAGAAGATTCGGACAGTGACGATGAAGAGGTCGCTGCAGAGATCCTAGAAAGTGTTAGGATAGGCAGTGGTGCTCGCATTACTTGTATTTCGGCCTGGAGTTACACATTGCCACTTTCTGAACCAGATGAGAATTTTGACGAAGAAATTGACGTGAAGGTTCTAGCTGAAGATGATAGCCTTGATGAAGAGGATGAAGATGAAAAGCAAGAGACAGGAGAACTTCCCTTTAGTAAGAAAAGGAAGGTGAAAGAAATTGTGCCAGTCCAGGAACCAGAAGAGATTGAATTGGATGAGGAGGCTCTGGAAAAGGCAAGAGCGCTTGTGAGCCAGGCAAAGAAGAGGCAAAAACGAAAAAAGAAAAAGGCTCAAAAGAATAATCAATAAATAATATTCAACACTACATTCCTGGTACGTGTACTCTGGTATACCTATTATTAAATTTTCCAAAAAGATTTATGCTACAGTACACGTACTCGTAGTCTACCACAACTTTGGGGATCATCCAAATGAAGGGTATGGCTTGCTGACTAATTTGCAGTTGGAGTTACCGGAAGGAGACATTGTTTAACTCATTACGCCATAAAGACTTCTGAGGCTTCTCTGATGACTTCACCAGATTTTGGTGGTTGACCTGTGGTTCGAAAAATCACCGATATCTACGATTCCTTTGCCCATCCACATTTGTGAGCACAACTGGTCCTCCAGTCTGTTGGAATCAAAAAGGAATAATTGGAATCAAGAAAGAACTTCATTTTAAGCAACAATGGTGAATAAGGGGCTTACCAATGCATTCAAAAATGGAATCTCTTCAGAACCTGATCGCCTGATTCCATTATTTTTACTTTGTCCTACACCAACTCCATCTCCGCCCCAACGCCTTTCTTCGTCATTTCTATCATGAACCTCCTTCTGTCCCTCGCCACTGGGAAGTATGACCCGAGGGATTTCGGAAATATTTGCGAAATCACCAACTTTGTAAGAAAGGTGCACCAAGGATTTTTGTTGGTGGGCTTGTTTGATTCCGAGGGGGTCGCTAAGGTCTGTAGCGATGGTCAGGGAAATTAGGGCACAGAAGAAAACATATTTGTAGATGTGCGCAAAGGTCATTGAATTGGATAATTGAATTATGTATTTTGGCTTTTGTTCAGTTCTACTCTACACTGTACTATGAACGAAATATATTTGCAATTTACGTACACTGTACTGTAGGTTGGCGTAAAGAGTTCAGAAATGAGCTTTATCGCTTGCTCCTGTCGATTTGTGTCATTCTGTGAATTCGGCGAGGGCGAGCGAGCGCTATTTTTGTCAAGTTATTTTAAATTTTGAAACGTGATTTCAAGATTTAGTTGGCCCCGGCCATTTTCAGACTCATTTTTCTCTCTCCACCAATGCAAGATACCGCATCTGCAAACCAAACACAATCAATCATACCACTACAAAGTAAACAGACGGAAAGTATGATCTCACCAACAGTCGTACACCAAAACCCCGACGACGATGATCATTCCGACACCAGCGACAGCGATAGTGACGAAGACAGCAATCAAGAAACCCCTAACCTCCCGAAAGCTGCATCTGGCGAAGATAGCGTAGAAGAGAGTGAGAATGATGATTTCGAAGATGGTGATGATGAATCATCCAAGAGCACCTCTCATAAACCCCCGCCTGACAAGCTCATGAAGAGGAATCCGAAGAAGTAGCGGAGGGAAAGCAGAGCTGTCAAGAACACCAAGAAATCGCCCGTGCCAACTGATTTGTTATCCAACGATGGCGGAAGACGCATTCTCAAAACTCTTTTGAACAACATCAGTAGCCATCCGAAAGGAGCTTGCGGTGCTCTTGGGCATGGAAACCGCACTACATTCTTCAAGGATTTTGTTGACAATCAAAGCAAGCGTTCCAGCAATACAGGCTCGGCGGGAGTTCTCTGTGGTTTTAAAGCTATCGAGGCAAGTGTTCTTCAAGACAGGTTCAACAAGGCAGAGAATAAGTTGAAGATGTATATTGAAGAAGCGCATTCTTCCGAGGATGAGGACAAGGGGGGAACATGCCCAGATGAACAAGAGTCTCTCTTGCAGAAGTACACTACATGCTTGAAAGCTGCAGCTGCACAGACCGGTTCCAAGAAAGCAAAGGAGGCTACTGCGAAGAAGAAAGTGATGAAAAAGAGGGCGATTGCCACAAATTCCAGACCACAAGAAGGTCCTGATATCACCCTGTCCTCAGGTGAGCCCCAGAGGAAGATGAAGAAGATGAAGAAGAATTCAAACAGCAATAGATACGGAGGGGTGAAGAATAAAGCAATTGCGTCGTCGAAGAATGCACGGAAGGTTTCTAATGGAAAAGAAGAAGATGAGAGAAGAAATGCAGTGACTCCTCCGCCTAACGAGTTTATTGTTCTTGCCGGTGTGTTGAATTGTGTCGCAGCATTCATCAGAGAGGAGAGGGAAGACAAAAGGCTTGAGAGGGAGCAGGCTTCCAAGAAGGAGGAGAAGGTAGAAGCAGGCTTCCAAGAAGGAGGAGCAGGCTTCCAAGGATGCAAAACTTAGAAGGATCCAAAACAATGTCAACCGTCTTACCAGGCAAATTGAAGTGGCGACCGCGAGCGGAGATTTTGCCGAAGTAGAGGAGTTGAAGACGAAGAAAAAGACATAGGTCGCAAAAGAAGAAGAACTCATTTTAGAAAGTATGTGAGACTGTTGCTGTGTATAGTTTGTATCTGCACGCTTTGGGGATAGCCAGCAGTTACTGTTCAATAGGAAAGCATTTTGACAATGCATCACATAAACGTATTTGAATACTGCGTAGTAAAATAAAAATACATTTTGATAACACACATAATACATTATTACAAAGCATGAGATGTATTACTTTACATCTAAAAGAATTTAGAACATCCGTGAAGAAATCCCGAGTAAAAGTGGGTACTTGAACCTCCTTCCAACAGAACAAGCGATGTGAACAGACAGAACATTCAGAACATCCAATCTAATCAGAACCCTAATAACGCTCGAGTATTTGGGCACTCACAATAACGTATCCATTGGCACATTAATTAATTAATCATGATGGAACCTTCCTTCACAACACTCATTGGTGATGATATTCAAGGGGATCATGAATGCTCTGAATTTGTGGATGGAAAGGACGGATTTTTGTACGGCATTCCCTCCGATGCTCGCCGTGTCGTAAAGTTCAATCCCCTCGACAAATCATTGACTGAGATTGGACCTGATCTCGGTGAGGGATTAATGAAGTGGTACTGTGGTGTGCTAGTCAAAAACGGTAGCATCTACTGTGCACCTTATCGCTCCAATAGCATCCTGAAAATCAACAACAACGATGGCACAGTGGAAACACTCCACAATGTCGACCTGCCAGAGACCAGTGATGGCTTGTGGTGGTCAGGGGCACTTGCAGCAGACAATAATATCTATTATATGCCATCCAGTTCCCGTCGCATCATGAAACTAAATCTCGACAATGACTCAGTCTTCAGTGTCGGGGATGATCTAGGACAAGGAGTGTTAAAGTACAGTGGAACAGTGGTCGGAAATGATGATTGCGTGTACGGCATATCTTATGCAACCACACGCATTGTCAAGTATAATCCAGCAGATCCTGACACGACATGTACTGTAGGGGAGGAAGCTGAGGAAGATTTCGAGTGTGAGAATGGTGTTTTGGGTGGTGATGGTTACATCTATTCAGCGAATGGTGGTGAAGGTCGAGTATTGAAGATTGATACAACAAGCAATAACTATACCTGGATTGGGGATCGGATCTATTCAAGAGGAATTGGGTGGGGTAACCCCATTGTTGGAGTTGATAAGTGTATATACTAATGCCAGGCGCGTACTCAAATTTGATCCCGAGACACAACAATTACCAGCATCGCTCGTGGGGGATGTCCTGGGTCGTAAAGGAGGTTTCAAATGGAAGGGTGAAGCTCTAGCAACGGATGGGTTTATCTATTATATCCCATACTGTTCCACTCAAGTCGTTGCCATTGACCCATTGAAGGAACTTGCAATGACTCTACATAATAATTTCAGACTGCATCCACAGGAGCTAGGTTGCCTATTTGTGAAGAAGGACGAGGAATGCGAGACATTCTTTGAAAGCTCACTTCGAAAGTTTGGAGGCGATGATTTTTTTAAACTTATTTAAGAATGCCTCCTTGGATGCGGAATGGGATGGCTCGCATAATGGCAACCTTCCACCATTCATGGTAGCAGCTTCGTGCGAGAATTGTGCTGTGTCTGTGATTTATTACTTATTGAATAAATCTTCGTCTTTGACTGCCCTCTTTGTGAGCACCTATTTGTTCTAAGCTTATCATGTTCACTGGTATACGTAGTGCTTTCATAATTTCCTCACACCAGCAGGGAAATGCGAAAGAAACGGCTATCGTAATTTCATCTCCACGGCACCATGGACGTGTGAAAGAAACGAGTGTGAAAGAAACGAGTGCCGAACGCGGTGACATCAATATGAGTGTCCAAGCTAACAGAACCGACGAGGGAAGAGTATTCCCGATTCTGATGTGAGAAGATCTCTCCCAAGCCATTCTACTGGTCCACCCACAAAGCAGACCTTGACCCCGCCAGATCATCGTCCTTCGAGAAAGGGGGGTATTATGAGTGGGAGCTTTCAGCAAATATTAAAGAAGTCTTCGATGCAAAGAGTGAAGATGGCAAGGAGTCCATCTTCCTAAACGTCGGTGGTAACATTGGGTGTTTTTTCTTCTCGCAGCTGCCCACGATGCTACAAAGGTTTTCACATTTTGAATTTGAGCGAAACCCTGTTAATCTTGTCTCTCGGCCTGAATGATTGGCTTCGTGAAGATCGTACAAAGATACGGTTCTTCCCATAGCCAAGGGAGTAGACAGCGAGATTGCGACTCTAAAGCTGTATCGAACTAGTGAAGAAAATCCAGGATAGTTTTCATTCTCACAACAAAGGGCAGCAGTAAACCACCACCATCGTGGAGGAGCAAATCTGAACACGAAAGCAAAAAGGAGAGAATATGTAGAAAAGGAAGGTGTGGTAGAAGAACTTGATGTGATCAGTTTAGATTCATTTGCAGGATGGTTTGAGTCGAAACCTTCGATTGGTTTCTTTAAGTTGGACGTCGAGGGTTATGAATCACAGATTATTCAAGGTGCCAACAAGCTTTTCAAATCCCGCCTTGTTGAATTCTTCGACATGGAGATGAAGCCCAACATTTCATCAGGGCTCAAGTATGATATGCTTGGTTTAATATTCAATTCAGGCTACACGTACAGTGTATGAGCGTGCAATGCACTGCGGTTATAAAGGGCTATAAAGGGCCCAACAAAAATGTTGATATGACAACGAGAGCCACTTAGATTTATGGTCGTAGACGCGATGAATGGAAAGAGTGAGATGTTGTCATCATTAAACATGTAGTAGTATTACGTATAATGGCTGCATCTATTGGTATGAAGAAGTCTTTGTGAGAGCGTGATTATACTAGTAGATCAGGTTTTTAGACAAATTATAGCATGTGTAAGGGCCGATGAGGTCCAATACGCCATGTATTCTTTTAGTGCTGAATGAATGGCACCAACACAACGTCATATCATTATCAATAGTAAACACCGCCCCAAGTACAATGTTTGGAGTAAGTGATATGACATTCTTTAGTTTAGGCTGGCAGCATCCAGAAAGATAGATGCCACTAGTTTTGAGTCATTCAATCTTACAAAAAAGGAAGAAGGCACCTCTAAATGTTGAATTTTTATACGTCTTTGTTATTGTAGATAAGGCCAATGGTTTGGTAAGGATTATCTATTCGAGAGAGTTAGGATCTTGAGTTATCTTGGTTTGCTTGGCGTTGACAGATGATAGGTGACGAAAAAAACGAAGCAAGGTTGGGGGTTCAATAAGGTTGCAAAACAACATTGCTATTACCTACTTGTACGTCACATCTCCAGTCGAGACCAAGTATCTGCAATTACCTCCAATCGAGCACCCATAAATAGTTCAAATTATGTAGGCCATTTTTAGGGGCAGAGCAGAAGTGATACAATACACGATGCTGGTACCAACATGCCTACAAAGGATCGAGATCCAACTCTAAAATCTACAAATCCGCTGTCACTCAATGCATTTCTGGCTTCGCCAATAGTGATTCGACAGGCTGGTTTCACTCCATTCCTTGTCCCGTCTTCAGGACAATACCTAGATTCAAATAATCTCAAAGAAGGACATTTGCAATCGTCCACCCAGAAACCATAGGAGCTTTGAGATGTACAGATCTCCTCTACTGATGATGATATTATACGAAATGATACTTGCGAGGTAGACTTAATAGTGAGCTTCTTCAACATTGGCAAACTTTTCACAGCCTGGGTGATGATCTCAAAGTCGTCGTCATAAAATCCAGACTTTGTAACTTTACCACAATGAAACGTTTCCAGCACAAATTCTTCCAAACTTTGCGAAAGATTAGTCAGCAACGGAGAGAAGAATCGGTTTTTGAACGTGCAGAGATGAAGCTTCTTCAATGACAATGTTCGTTTTTGATTGAGTGGAATACAAATATTTGTCTGTATGCTCCTCGTTGGTTCGTGGTAGATGGTACCGTCTCCGTAGTGAAAAGCCGAGAGAGAGATTTTGAGAGTATGCAAATGACCAAGGTCGCAAGATCTCAATATGGATAGAGTCTCTTGTGTATAAAAGTAAATATTGCTCAAATCAAGTTTACCCAACTTCATATTATTGCGACATGCCCATAAAACCCTACCAGCGTGCCGACATATAGAGACCTTAAAATTGTGAGGAACTTGTTGGATGTATCGGATGAAACGATTATTGTCATTTTTGGAGACATGGCCGATTAGAATAGATAGCTGATGGAGAGTTGAAGAGCTCTTCGTAGGGTACTCGTCTTCAGAGTCCTTGAAATACAAATATGAATATATGGTGAACCATACACCATCAGTAAAATCATGAACATGTTTTTGTCGCTCGAGCACTCTAGTCTGATTCCTTCCGACACTTCCTGGAAGAAGAGCATTCGGCAATGATTTCATTCTTGGTCTCTTTATTATAAGTCTGCCTCTTGCCACCAATAGAATCCCTGTTAAAATGGACGTTCATCTGCGAACAAATCAATTCATTCGTTCCTTATGTAATTGCACTGTACCACAGACAAAATTATTGTAATCTGATACTTTCTTCAGACAATTTGAAATTTCTTTGCTGTAAGATGTAAGAAAGAAAGTTTTTCACAATTCGACACATTCAAAATACGTGTGTACGTGTACTCAAATACGTAGGATCGTGATCGTTGTGTCACAAATTTGAAATTAGGCAAGAACAAATACGATATAAATATTTCTACAGTAGTAGACCAGATGCGCAGAATAGATTATGATTTGGTGTTGTTAAAAGGAATAACAATCTATAATGACAACGAAACGCGGTATATCCGTACCCCGTGGTCTGTACTACAACTGGCAAGAGTTAGATAAGATTCGTTCTTTTGCAAAGGCCTCCAGGCAAGCTTCTTCACAACACCAATATGACACTCTTGCACAGGTATCGAATGCAAGAGGCGTGGCGTACATTCCACATTCAAACTTTCGCCTAATGGCACCGCCCAGATCTCAATCAAACCACATTCCATTCCTATGGCAAGAATTCCATGACGCACTAATTCGTTACCACATTGAATCGATATAGACGTCGGTGCAAATGCTGTTGCTGTCACTGGTTCGACCTTTTTGACCCCTTTAGAAAGTGGCTCGAAACGGAATAATTCTTTGATTGCGATACCATTGTTTTCATCGCCAGCTTCTTCATCTACAATCCGCCAAATTTTAATGTTTCCATCTCTTGAACCCGTTGCCAAAATGCTTGATTCTACTATACAAAAATCAGCGCTCCAGATTATTCTCTTGTGCGCAGATTCCACGATCGCAGAAAGGTTGAATGATATTTCATCGCCGGTCTGATTCTTCTTCCAGATACAAAGCCTTCGATCTTTCCCAGCTGATGCGAGCAATTTACCATCAGACGAGAAGCTGAGGGAGACAACAGTGGACTTATGACCATTCTTCGAAATGGGTTAGTGAAAAGATGCAATTATTTGGAATATTGTATACGTGTGTATACTGATAGTAAGCTGTAACATTAAACATCCTTGGAAAACCAGAAATTCTCACCTTCAAAATGTCTAGACAAACATTCCTTTCGACATTCCACACTCGGATGGCAGCATTTTCTACGTCCCGAGCTTTACAAGAAGATGCCACCAGAATATGATCATCGCATTTACCAGCAGTAGATGCAAGACATACCATTTCAGTCAGATGCCCGTACAACTTCCTTATCTCAGGCCAAAGGCTTGCGACCCCTAAATCTCGTTCTCTAGGAAGTGCTTTTGCAATGGATTCCTCTTCACCTTCATTATGATCATCTTTATTTTCTGATGATTGATCTTTGGAGACACCAACTTCCATTCCTTCTTCCATGGCGTCGGTGACGTTGGCCCTATTACTCAATCCAAGAGATGGAATAAAGGCCCGTTCAACTCTCTCTTCGTTGCTGTCGCTGTCTGGCACAATCTCTTCTCCATCGTTGCCACGAAGGCGCTGAATCAATTTCATTGTTTCTTTAGGTGCATCAAAGGCCCTGGCTTCCTTCTCATCAGCACCGCTCACGAATCTATGGATCAATTCACCTTTACCCGATCCGATGCATGTCAGAGTATTCAGATCGTAGCCATGAACTTGTGGTCTTCCAACTTCTTTCCAAATAGTAGAGAATTGCTGCTCGTGTTCGCCTTCAGTTCTTCTCTCAAGAGTGGGAACTTGCATCCATAACCTGCAAGTCTGATCCAAACCTCCACTCAAAAGGTACATTCCTTTTGATGCTTCCCACGATATATCACTGCACCCCCTAAAATGCCCAGTAATTCCTGGAGTAGCCAGCCATCGTTCCACCGAGGTAGATGTAGATGCGACATGATCCGACGATGGATACGACGACGACCAAAAATAGATGGCACCTCCAAACCCATGCCCCACAATCCGTTTTCCATCATCCGACCAGAGCACATTGATAAAGCCAAGCAGAGACGAACCAATACTCCCCCCCAGAACACCTCCCGCTGTCCCAACCCTTGTAACCGGCACCCACACATTGCCACTCCCCTCACTCATGGTCACAGCCGAAGCACTCGCGTTCGTCTGCTCATCCTCCTCCTCCATCCAAATCAAAATACTCCGATCCATACTCGAACTGATCAGACAGGGTGCCTGCGCCTTCGACTTGGGTCCAGGCCTCCACGCGACGGAGGTCACGTGCTCCTCGTGACCAATGAGGAGGGCTTCGAGTGTCACAGCCGATTGGACACCATTCCCATCCGCATTATCGTATCGAATG
>Ga0115005_10001224_pt1 | contig 20191 bp, 26 predicted proteins | sample ArcOceMetagenome_FD_87163 | JGI IMG/M metagenome (GOLD analysis project Ga0115005, IMG submission 87163) | Marine eukaryotic phytoplankton communities from Arctic Ocean - Arctic Ocean - Greenland ARC118M Metagenome | ecosystem: Environmental > Aquatic > Marine > Oceanic | place: Arctic Ocean... | reverse complement strand
ACTTTTTTGCAAGGTCCCTCGGCGGGGGGGGGGACCCTTGGTGCTTTTACAAAGTAGGTAAAGAGGGGGGGTGGGACCCCTTTTCCGTAATAATTGATACAAACCGAGCTCATATATATATATATGTGCAGCAACTTTGGCATCGATGCGATCAAGCCTTGCAGCATATATATATATATATGTATATAAGTCCACCGAGATGCAAAGTTGCAAACTTACAGTTTATAAAATTGCAAATTTGTAAGTTTGCAAAGCTGCACAAGTTGTAAGGTTGTAAACTTACAAAGTTGCAACCTTGTCAGTGCGTGGATGCATGGTGTTTTGAAGTGCATTTTTGACCAGCTGCATTCGAATCCATTTTCGAATGCTTGAGAAGTCATGTGGAGTCAATACGAATACTTCTCAATCAGAGTGTTCATGGACTTTGACCCGCTGTTGCCCTTCGCACAGGTTTGCATAAAAACTTTGCCCACGTTCATGAAATGCTCACCACAGTAATTCCAATCTCGTCTTGGGTCCAGCAGGTGTGCATCCAAAGCAGCATGAAGCAGCCAATGTGTTTTGATTGTGACATCAAATACCATGAGACCCACTTTTGTATTGAAATGGTCGGCACATGCGTTCTGGCACCTCGCATATAGCCAACAGTTTTCAACGAAGTCTTCCAGCGACTTTGGAGGAAGAAGGTCAGCTTCTGGGTGTTGGTCCAATGCCTCATCAATCACAGTACTTGCATTCAGACCGCTCAGAACAGCTACATGTGCCACATCATCATGATCCATCAACTCATGCCAGACACTGGCTAATGCAGGTAACACGTTTTGATCTCTATCGCGCTGCCCTTCAATTTAACCATGGCATCGTGAGGGTTGCCAGTGTTGATTATCATGCTCGGCTGTAGGTTGCTATAGCGATCGTTGCAAGGATGCTTCACATAATATTGTTTGCATTTTGCCCGGGCGGTGGCTATATCCTGCTTCGGTGTACCCGGTCATCTATGTCATGCTGTGGGGTCGATACTCTGATGTCAAGTCAATATATATATGTATATCTAAATTTGCAAAGTCGCAGAGTTGCAAAGCTGCAAAGTTGCAGGGCTGCAAACTTGCAGGCTTGCAGGGCTGCAAGGTTGCAAAATTGCACATTTGAAAAATTGCAGGCTCGCACAGCTGCATTATGTATCTTTGTATGTATATATATAGCATGAATACATATGCATTGACTTGGGCTGCATTGCTTTGTAGTGGAGCACTGAAGGGTCGGCTCAGTATCTTCTCACTAAGCTATTTGAAATTATGGAACAATCGGAATGTGCATATCAGCACACTTACTGGAAACGTGTGTCACTGTGGTGTGGTTGCGTAGGTGAAGCACATGCGAAAATGTGTTAGCATCACATACCATATGTATTTATATATGCACAAATCCAAATTTAATATCAGAGTGGCGACCTTCCATCATGACGTAGATGATGTTGTACAGCACAGATGCAGCGAAGTACTGATCCATCCCCAAATGCGTATTGTGCATGGTGTCCTTGCCCAGGGCATGGCACGAGACCCCGGGCAAAGTCCTCCAGACCTCGCTTGTATTCTGCCACCTAGCCCAAAACCCTGCATGCGTATATCTTATAGAGCCAATTTCACATGTATATATATATATGCATATGCAATTAGCAGAGTTGCAAACTTGTAAACTGTCAAAGTTGCAATGTTGCAGCGTCGCAAGGTTGCAGATTTATTTGATTGCAGGGTTGTACAGAGGATCGCTGTGATATATATATATATATATGTGGTGGGGGTGATGGGCCCTGTGAGCCATCTGGCAGTTATTCAACTTTTCTGTAGCTCCCGCCGGCACGTCCCCATTCATCATCGACCGGCTTTGCTTCCTATTCAACATTATCTCCCAACCTGACTCTTTCAAAATTTTGGTCATGGTGTCCAAGTCGCCATCCTCGATGGCTCGTTTAGTTACCGAGCGTACCTTCCCTCCATCCTTTCTTATGGATTGCACTGTCGGTCCGATTGTAGCACCACACTTGCCCATTGAGCTTTGTGACCATAACGATTTCACCTGCATTGATGGCTTTGTTTATGGCTTCTTCGTTGTTAGCGAACCGCCGGCCACAGAAACTCCAGTACTGCATTCCATTTGTGCTTTCTTGACTAAACGTACCTTATGGATGAGCATACATAATTTCAGAAATGGTGTGATCCCAACTTGGGTTGACCATTTGAATGTATATGGAGGTTGGTAGTGTACCGAAATTTGATTATACATATCGTTTAACAGATTACGAAAGAAGATCGATACATATATATATATGTATATATATATTAAGAAATATATACATGTATATATGTACCATGTTTTGCGAGTTGGACCATCATGGATCACACATACATGTTCAGTCAGACAGTGCCAAACAGGTTTGGCAATGCTGTTATATATGTATATATACAGAGAGAGAGATATAGATGAACATATATATATGTATATATACGTATTTGCATTGTGTGTTGTAGTGACTTCAATGATGGGTTGTTTCAATGCTCCATCAGTGAATTACTGAAAGCATATTACACAATCGAGATACATATCATCACAATCATTGCATGTGTGTCATGTGTCAATGCTGTGTGGCTATGTGAATGATGCTCATGTTAATATGTGTATATATATGAATATATACATACACATATAGAAAAACACAAGTATACATATAAATGTAGACACAGGAAGACAAATCAAATGGGGTCATCCCAATGACATCTCATAAGATGGAGTAGGCACCCCCATCCCACTTAAGTGTGGATGTGACATGACCAACCCATTTAAGATGATAAATGTGGCACCCATATCTCGCTTAAGGAGGGTGAGGTAGCACCTCCATATATCCTTCTCAATATCTCCATACATGTGGGCATATATTGAATGTGTATATATATATATACGTGTCTATATTTACATACGTACATATGAATATGAATATATATATATGACACACTGACCACTGTCACCCCTTGCTATCCCCTGGTGACCCCAACCTAAACATTCAAAGGTAGGTCACAGGCTTTAGCCTTAGCATATATTTATATATAGAGAGAAAGAGAAATCGAAAAAATAGGCCAGGAGCATTACTACCACTTAGCGTGTCAATACCTTGGCGACAATAACACATGAGATGATAGATGGACTTCAGTAGCCTCTCAGTAAGCTAGTGAGAAGCTACTGAACTGTGTTCAGTAGTTTCTCAATAGTTTCTGAGTAGTTTCTCAGTATTTCGTTCAGTAGTGTCTCAATAGTTTATTGAGAGCCTATTGAAGTTGAGATGTAACACTTCTGCAAGACAATTGGATAAGCCACTTTGTAAATTAGGTGTACCATAATCCGTTTTTTACAAAAAAAAACATGTTTTAAGAAAACCATGCATTCAATATGATGTTCCCCAGATACATATTTTTCCAAATACTGTTTTTCAGCATTTGGATCTATAGGGACCCGGCAGGAGAGGAAAGATGCTTAGCAAGGAGCTGCAAGACCGTGTCTAGTCGCGTTAAGCTGCGCACAGGCATATTGTCTTCAGGGCATCGCCTCAACAACTTGTGCAAACAACTTGTCCTAACAACTCGTCTTAAAACTCGTCCTCAAAACCTTGTCTTAAAAACTCGTCCTTCGAAACTGTCAGTTGTCGATGTCGCGTTGCCAATTGACTCGGTCAGTCAGCTTCCCTTCAAAAGTGAAAGACCTGATCAACATTTCGAAACCCGACACGCGCATCGATTTCCCGAGGAACCACAAGTCATAACATCGAAGGGCCACAACAAACACTGAATGCGCATCCCCCCCATATCTCCAACTCGAAAAAAAAACGCCGCCGGGAATTGAACCCGGGTCTTCAGCGTGACGGGTGGAAATATTAACCGATATACTACAGCGGATCTGCCAAGATCGAGGAACATTTTTGTTAATAATTTCTTCCTCAGACAGACAATAGTTGGCTTGCTGCCTGCCCTGCTGGGTTGCTGATTGTCTGTCCTGGCTGGCTGGCTGGTTTTCTCGCTGGCTGCTGCCTGGCTGCTCGGCTGCCTGGCCGGCTGGCCGGCAACGGCTGGGGGGTGGATTCCAAAATGGCTCCGAGCCCGACCTGGAAGCTTGGGCGGGGCGAAGCTCCCCCCACAAAGCCACCGGGACATGCGCGGAAGGCTGAGACAGCGCGCTTCAAAAGTTTGGTGGTCTGTCGATTTGCCCGGCGGATGGATGGGGCAAACTTGAATCAATTCGCTGGCGGACAGCGCGCACTAGCTCGAGACCTCCATCTGACATCCTAAGCTGCACCATCTGTCCCGCAAGCTGTCCATCTTTGCCGTGCTTCCCCAACGTTCGGAAAAAGCTGGGTGGACAAATGTGATGGCTTGTTCGGGTCTGAGCCATTCCATCGTATCCAAGATGCGTGCCGGGTACCTTCCAAGGACAACGTGACCGATTGGCTAGGGGTGATGGTCTAGAAAATCATTGGGCTCTGCCCGCAGGGGTTCGAATCCCTTCGCTGTCGTTTTCTGTTGGTCTGCGCCCAGCTGGGTTGAAAAGTCTTCGTCTCGAGCCTTTCTGGTCTCAACGATCGGAGCTACGCTTCCTCACTCGCCCCCTCCACGTTCCCATGCATCCGTACGTGCATGCATCGGTACGTCCGTGGGGTTTAGGGCTGGCCACAACTGATGCTTTTTTCACACAGAGCCTGGCGGCGAAGGTAAATCTCCTCTTCTCCGTCAGCTTGTAAAGGTCGGTCCTGCATCCCCCCCTGGAGGGAAAGAAAACTTTGCCCGCCAAACCCTGATGATAGCTTGCCTTGGACTGGCCCATAAAGTTTTGTGGCTAGCAGAATACGGCCCTGTGGCCTAATGGATAAGGCGTTGGTTTGGCACCAAAGATTGCAGGTTCGATTCTTGCCAGGGTCATTTGGAGTTCTTGCTTCAGGTGGCGCCGGCTGACACACGAAAGTTAGGTGCCTCGCTGAACCAAGGCAGCCGGATGTGAGGCCAGCAGAATCTCGCATAGCTGTGTGCTTTCGCAATGCAGCCGCCGCTGGCCGGCACCGCTCGAAGAAGCGCGCACACACGCCAAAATCCGGCCATCCGGGCCCGAACCAAGGACCATCTGATTGCTGCAGCACTTTACAGTCACATGCTCCACCAATTCAACTATAGCCAATCTGTCAGCCAACAACGGATTGACAAATGACACCTTGGGCCCAAGGTGGTCCGCAAAGAAAAATTCCCGCAACACATCCACAGCTGAATACATTCTCGGGCCCCAGTTGTTAAATCTGGTTTCCGGACAGATGTTTATGCTGCCTTGGTTTTATGATGCGTCCTCTTACTTGACATCGCCCCTGACTCCTCGGAGTTGCAGGCAGCTGCATGGCCAAGCGCCTGGGGGACCCAAGCTCTGAAACAGGATGGCGAAGTCAGTAGAGCTCTGGGTGTAAAGGCATGACGTCCGCTTCGCAAGCAGAGTGTGTTTAAAATCAAGATGTGTCCATCTCTTTGGATTGTGACCCTGGCCGTGCTTTGCGTACACCTAACGCTCTCAGCATGGACCCTCTCGAAGTCATTGCGGAATTCCGCGTAAGCCATACATGCAAGCCCGCTGCAATATAGTGGCGAGCATTTTCGCCCGTCGCGCGGAAGTCCTGGGTTAAATTCCCGGCGGCGGAATTCTCATTCTTCGCGGGGGTTCTTTTCCCTGGGTTTCGAACTGTCGTTGCCCTTGCGCTCCAAAACAAGGTGCGACAGACAGGGGCTGGGAAATCATGCGCATCAAGGGGGGGGGTCCACACCTCGCTGCCTACCCGATCGGACCTTAAGGCTGAAGCGCGATGCTCTGCGAGGAGGATGCAATACACCAGTGGAGTGGCACAGTGGTTGACGTGTTTGGCTCATAACCCTAAGGTCCGTGGACCGAAACCACGCTCCGCTATTTCATTTAATCCCGCAGGACAGGAGGACAAAGCAGGATGAGTAGCAACCCACCGTCGAAAGCCTACAAAAAAACACCCACCGTGGGGCTGGAACCCACGACCACAAGGTTAAGGGCCTTGCACTCTACCGACTGAGCGAGGCGGGCCATGCTGCACAGGGCGGCATTGCACGCTCCACTACAAGCTGCCCCCTGATAAAAGGTAGCGGTCGCTCCCGGAGGGCACTAACCTCGCAGTGCCCAGCGAGCGCCCCATCTACGGGCACCTCCAAATGTGCAGCGATACCCCCCCTGTTCATGGACTCGGCTGTGGCCAGCTGTGCGTTCCCTGGTCGAACAAACAGCTCAAGAACGGACATGCAAAGCCCCCGGTGGGGATCGGACCCACGACCGTACGCTTACGAAGCGCATGCTTTGCCAACTGGGCTACAGAGGCGTTTGGCGAGAGCGTGCGAACCACAGCTCGGAGAATACACCCCTGCGGCAAGAATGTTGCGAGCCCCATTGCCATACCATGGCTGACCTAGCCGCTTCATGTGTGGCGGACCCGCAGGTGGCAACACAGACGCATTGCATCACACGGCTGAGAACAGACAGCGAGGGGATTCCAGACCCCGCGGGAAAGCCCAATGGAGGGGATTCGGGCCCTCGCGGGCAGAGCCTGATGGATTCCTAATCCATCACCCCAACCACTTTGTCATTTTGCTATTGCCACCAGACCCACAACTACCCATAGCAAACATCACGGACACCCACCGTCGCCAAGGCAGCTGACCACGGCAGTCGGTGGGTAGCGCATCCCATGCGAGGCGTCATGTCTGTTTGCATTCCTAGAGCGAGTTCATATGAATGTCAGCTGTATGGTGCGAACACATGCGCAGTTGCCTGCAGTGGGTCTTGAGTCTACCCCCTTAGCTATCCCGGAACACTGACCACCAGACACGGAACCATCGCAAATAGGAGCTTCCAGTCCGCATGCATGCACACATGAACACGCTCACTCAGGTGAGTTACGACTCGGCTGCAAGACTCCTACCTGCCTTTTCACAGCCATGTCTGCCTGCTTGTGCATTGGAGCAGCCACCCAGGGCCTGGCAAGTAGGGCGCACAAGCTGACATTGATATGGGAGTATTCGAACGGGGATTCAAACCACAAGCTCCTCCTTACGAGGGGGGCGCCCCATCCACTAGGCCACAGGAGCTGCAGTCGGCAATGCCTTCGGAAACTCATCGCAAGCGCAAAGCCAACAGTGGCCCACAAGCGTACCTACCCGACCATCCCAAGCTAAAGCTGTCAGCAACACGCCGTCTGTTTGCCAGACGCGTGGCGAAGAGGCCTTCAAGCGTCACCGCCCCCTGCGTGGCAACTTTCGCTCGAAATGCAGCGGCAACATCGGCATGATGGCGTGCCTCATATGGATTACCTGGCCTGCGCGCTTTCTCGACAAGGACACTTTGCCCAGGTGGTCGAAGGGAACGGACTCAAGCTCCACTAGCACAAGCTGCGTGGGTTCAGATCCCACAAATGTCATCTGGTCCCACAGCCACAAGCGTGAAATCTGCAACTGCTTCCTGCATGTTGTCACAGTCGCCATTTGCAGGGCAACCAACTTCCGGGCCCCCTCGGCTTGGTGGACAAGCAGTCGGACTCTAATCCGAAGATTGCGGGCTCGAGTTTCGCAAGGGGTGTTTTATGTAGAGGTGCCTCGACTCCCATAGCCATCGTGGTTATCGCTTCCGAACTCGAAGCAAAATCGCATGCATGGTGATAACGGCTTGTCTGGCCAGCGGCATTCGGAGAGCACCAAGTCGTCAAGCCTCACAGCCAACAGGCGACACCCATGGGATTCGAACAAGCGCCGCTGGAAGGCCACGTCGGCTTGATGTCACACTGCAATTTGCAGGGTATCGGTCGTGCCACATGCAGGCAGTCACAAGCTGCAGGGCTGGTACGGTGGATACGCCCATCAGGGTCCGCCAGAATTCGCGGAGCAGGATTCCGCATTCCTGTCAGCCAAATCACAACAAGGGCAGCATGCGATCCGAGCAGGCAGTAAATTTACTCCCTGCGGGCCTAGAACCGGCGACCTATGACCCATAGAACTATCGCTCCAACCACTGAGCTAAGGGAGCGGCCACACATGTCGCGCTATGAAGATCGATGCCATGATGTTCGACTGGCTGGCTCGGCGCCTCCAGGCGGCAAGGCGTAACAACCGTTGCGCCCACGCTTATTTTGCACATCCCTCCGTCCACGCTTCTTGCAGTTACTACGCAAGCGGCTCAACTACTGCACACCATGATGCTGCACGAGGCCCGGGCACAGCCGAATCGGTTTCGGTTATTACACACGCTTGGCGAGCCACACGGGCGAGACTTCACACCCAAACGTGGACACATTGGGGGTTGAACACCGGGCCTGCCACATGCCTGGCGGTTGTCATACCACTACGCCGTGTGTCCATCAGCCTGAACCCATTCCCTGCACCGCTGCGGGCCACAGATGACGCACATCTGGATTGTCCCCCATAGGTGGATTCATGCAGCGCGGCATATTATCACAGCATCTAATCTGGATAATAAAAATGAATGTCCAATAAGCAGGAGCACGATGGACACATTAGGTTTTGAACCGAAACAAGCCCCCGATGCTTTGACCCGGGCTGGATTCCCAGCATGCGTACTTTCCCGTCGATTCAGGTAGGCCTGGTTGCGAATACTGCTGTCGATGGAGAATCAGTGACCGGCATCCGTGGTACCCTACGTGCCTGAGGGCTTGAAGTCAAAGGGACTGTCGGTGACAATGTGATGTGCAGCCTGCCTCTTTGTGGCCCGGCTTAGCTGCAGCTTGCAGTGTAGTTCCCAGTGTAGCTGGACAGCGACATCCACATTCCACGCGACCCCCAGGCTCAGGCACCCATGGTCTAGTGGCTATCACGTCGGCCAAACACGCTGAAGGTCGCCAGTTCGATTTTGGCTGGTTGTAGTTTGCTCCATTTGCCCTCATGGCCTGCACTCTCCGACTCATCGGCAGATTTGCGAACCATTGTAGCGGCCAGCAGCGACCGTCCAAGTGAATGCCCCATCTGCGACATGATACCATTGGCAAAACTGATCGCGGCCGCAAATCCATCAGACATCATTCAAAAACGTGCGGGCAGATCCGCTACGTCTAGCTGCTTGAGCCCCGGGGTTTGAGCCACCTGGGTTCGAGCCCCGGTGGCGGAGTTTGCGGATATAACGGCAATGTGTGCACAAGCGCTTTTGACTTGTACCGTGTGTGCCACTGTGTGGTGTAACGCTCCGAGTGCGAGGCGCCATGGCCTACATACAAGCTGAGGCCATTGGTCACCAGGCCGTGCGGCCACTTCAGCTCTCACTGTAAGCGTCGTGGCTGCAGGTACAAGCTGGGCGCTGCGGACGCGCAGCTCTTTTAGTATGGCGTCTCGGCTCTGGGCTGCGTGCTACCACGACAATCCTCGGCCGTGGTGGAAGGACTGACGCAGTCGACTAGGGGCCGCGTGCCTGCCGACAGCAGCAACCAGCAAAATGACCCCGGCAGGACTCGAACCTGCAATCCCCAGCCCCGTGGGCCGATGGTTCATCCATTGGGCCACGGGGCTAAACACAACGATCCTCAGGCAAGCGTGGCTGCTGGTGCAAAGTAAACCAAATTCAGAAAAAAATAACTTGGCGAATGTGCTGAAAGCTTTTGCGACGGTGCTATGAATGAATGAGAGCTGGCCCATGTGCATGCCTTTGTGGGTAGACTGCAGCTTGCGACGCTCCGCCTCCAACTCAGCTCATCCCCTGGGCTTGTAATCACCCCCTTGTCATATAATGAAATTAATGTTCTGTGATTAGCAGAAGCCTCCAACTTGCTCAAACCATTCGCCCACTCTCTCCCAGCTTAATCACGGGTTTAATCACATGTTTGCAATTCCTTCCCGCTGGTCCCCACGATGGAACTAATTCTCCCAGGCTGATGCCGCGGGTGATCACGCGCCCGCGATTCTCCCCCACCTTGTCCTACGGTCAACATTTTTCCCGATTTTAGCCACGGGTCTAATCACGCGTCTGCGATGCGCCCCCACTGTCCCACAACTGCACCGCCTCCCACCACGAGGAAACCGTACGCAAAGGCCGACGTCCTCATCATGAAACTTTTGGATTAATCATACAATCCCTATGTGATTAAATCGATTTCTTTTTAATTGATTTTTCACTACTCCGCAATGCGCCCCCACTACTCCCCACGACTGAACCGCTCCCTACCACGTTGAAACTGCGCCGCACGCAGAGGGCCGACGCCCTCATCATGAAATCCTTTGACTAATCATACAATCTCCACGTGACTAAATTATCTGTTTGGACTACGTCCTGAAGATTCGTCTACGTCACAGGTCGCAGTTCACTTATGCCTATCTGAAGGTCCCCGGTTCGATCCCGGGTCTTGCATTTTCGGGCATGCAGGCGGCATGTTCTGTCGAGGTCCCGAATCTGTTGTAGCTTCTGGTTCGCTCCCATACTGTTGCAAGTATCGCACGTGACTTCCTTTTTGAAGGATGGAACTAACTTGGTGCCTGCGCTGGACCAGCGCTGGGGCTGCCGCAAATATTTGCAATGGCCAAACGAATGGGTGTCTGTGGGGGGGTTTGTTGGGCCATGCTTTGCTGAATCTTGTGGTCGCCCGCACACGCAGCCATTCCAAGCTTGGCCGCGTGGTCTAAAGCTCAAGGCGCCAATCGCCAAGGCCGTCGGCTCGAGCCCCACACCTGGCACTTATTCGACACATCTCTGACCATATTCGAAGCGCCTCGAATGCAAAAGGAGCACATCAAGATTTGATGAGCATTCGCATTGAGCACATGCCATACATAGGCGGACGGTGCACCCCTAGGCTGCATGCAACAATATTTCTAGCCTCCTGCAAAAATGTCGGGACGGTCAGCTAGCACAGGGGCGATAGCGCAGTTGGCAGAGCGTCGGTCTCATAATCCTGAGGTCGCGAATTCGATCCTCATTCGCCGCACTTTTGGCATCCCGCCGGAACCAGGCCACACCCATGCCACATGGATGGAAGACTTCCGAGCGCATGCCGCTTTACGCTTACTGGTGGACTCTGTCGTGTATGACGTCCGATAGCAATGTGCTCGTAGGCTTCAAAAAACCAATTTGCAGATTTGAGCTCCCGAAGGCAGAACCGGGTTTCGAGCCCATCTCCTCAGCCGCTGGGACACAGCGTCATGTACTGCAGGGAGGCTGCCACTACACATGCCAAGCTACCGCCACCAGCATGCTCGCGCAGCCGATCAATAGGAATCGCTGGCGGCAGAGCCGTCAGACATAAGCGACTTGAAAATGCTTGCGCGGCTTGTAGCAGATGTTCGTGGACCTGGATCGTTCAAGGCAGCGCTGGGTTAGGCAATCGCTTTTGCGTGGCCCCCCTCCTGTTCCTCAGGGGCCGCGCTGTTATAATGTCTCTTCTCTTTCTTGGGAACGCATGGCCGAGGAGCAATAAGAAGATGCTCCGGCTCTGTTGGTCATCTGGCCTCATGGCTCAGACGGTTAGGGCAGACGCCCCATGACCGCAAGGCCTGCAGTCCCCATCCGTGTGGAACAACTTTTGCCTGCATCGCGTCAGTGGTGTTGTGATGGGGCCATGGACCATGCCTCTGTGGCGCCACCTTGGCCCAAATCTCTGGCCACATTGTTGTGGGCATGGGGCTGCGTGCTTGGCAGACGCATGTAACACAGCACAGCAATGAATGCAGAATTTCTGTGTGGAGAAATGCCCCGGCAGATTTGAACCGCGACTGCTGGATTCCAGGCCAAGGGTGCCAAACATTACAAAACGAGGCCTGTCGGCTTCTTTCCGTAATCGCGCATATCCTGTCCCGTGCCAGCTCTGGCCCACGATGCTGTCAGTGGGGTCCCTTGGATGTCTGCTTTTTGGTTGGTGCTGGCGCCAGTTGCCTGTCGATCGTGTTCTGTCGTGTCCGGAGGCAGTTGCGCAAGCTACATTGCAGTACGTAGCGGATGGGCAAATGAATGTCCACACCAGGAGTCGAACCTGGGTCGTCGCGGCCACAGCGCGACGTCCTAACTTCGGGACGATGTGGACGGCCATGGAACCACATGTCAACGTCCTGTACTCCAATTGCTTATTGTCACAGCCTGGATGGCTCGCCAAAACCCAACGTGCCGAAGCTGACACGAAGTCCTGAGCCTAAGTCCTACGCTTAAGGGGCCAGGGTCGGCCCTCGGCCTCACTCTTCTTCTCGACATAATTAATTTCGTTTCAGTTGTTAACTTCTCGGATGGGCGGGGCTGGATGGCTGGGTCGGCAGGGCTGCTGGCCTGGACGGCCCGGATGGCCTGGATGGCCCGGCTGGCCTGGAGGGCTGGGCCGGGATGGTTGTCGGGTGGGGTCGGGACCATGAGTCATTTCCTTCGCGCACCAAGCTCATCAAAGTTGTTCAGGATGGGTTAGCCAGTTGACTGAAACTGCCGCCTCAGCGTCAACGGGAAGCTAGTGGGCGTCTTTAGGCAAAATGTTCAGCTTGGTTGCCAGCTATGCTGGACAATGATGAAGCCGATGGGCGTCTTTAGGCAAAATGTTCAGCCTGGTTGCCAGCTATGCTGGACAATGATGAAGCCGCGCTCGATGTGGTAAAGCACGGTAATGCATTTTTTGAATACGCTGCAATATGTCCTCGTTGAATTAAGAAAACACAATTCTGATCAATTTATGGCAGAGGAATAAAGGTTCTAGATCAAACATTTCCAAAATAATCAAAAAATGATATCTCCAATTTGCGCAGATCTTGACGCAGACAGATCTGCTTCACTGATCACTGCTGAGTCTGCACTCTAGGAGAGGGCGGGCTTTGGAGATACATCTTGCGAGCCCTCTACCGTCCTTCCTCCAGAGACTGTTAATTACTTCTACCTGTTCGGCTTCCTGCGAGTGTTTGCTACTCATCTGCTTCGTGGTCCTGTCATCCGAAATTAAATGGAGTAGCGGAGCATGGTGTCAATCCACGGACATTTGGGTTACGAGCACAACATGCTAACCACTGCGCCACTCGCTGGTGTATCGCATCCTCCTCGTAGGGCCTCGGAGCTCGGGCTGGGTCGGGCTGGTGGCCGGACCTTGGACCAACCCACGGCAGCCGGACATCGAGCGACAAATTGGCGCATCCCAAAAAACGACCGTGGGACAAATGATGTGATTGTTCGCAGAACAATGGCCATGCTTTTTGCATCCCATTCGGGCCACACTGCTTCATAGACGGCAGGCATGCATCCTCACAGTCAGGGCGCAATGCTAACATCCCGCCGCCTGCACAGTAGGCGCCAAATTCCCATATGATGTACCCCTGCGGGACTCGAGCCCGCAATCTTTGGATTAGAAATCCGACGCCTTGTCCATTTGGCCAGGGGGGCCATGTCATCATGAAGCTGATGTCCCTCCCAGTTCAAACATTATATGCACCACTCTGCAGGACTGACCGCGCCGACTGTGATAACAGCGAAAGGCACAGTTGCAGATTGTACTCTTGTGGCCGCCTCTTTCCATGCAGGGTGCGCACCGGGTGCCCCATATGAGGCATGCCATCATGCCGACATCGCCTGGCATTTTGAAAGAGAGTTGCCATGTAGGCGGCGATGGTGACGGCAGATGACTTCGCTACGCATGTGGCATGTCAGACTCTTCGCCAAACTCTTTACCATCGGGTTTGTATTTTCACGCGCCTTGCACCCCATAACCATGGTGCGACAAAGAGTGGCGACGCCATGCCTGTCAAGGCGGAAAGTCCACACCTTGCTGTCTATCAAACCAAACCTGGCGGCCCGACTGTTCGGCAAATTTGCTCAGGCAGCGAGACCATGTAGGCAATCTTGCCTCGAGCGGGCCACATGAAAAGACCGCCACGGCCGCCCAAACATACACACACACAAACGAACACAGGTAGCTCCGACAGGACTATGACCTGAGAGCCCACAGCTAGAAACCTCGGCCCATGGCCGAGCAACTTGCCGAGGACACTTCGCCCGAGTGCCCCAAGGGGATTCATTCAATCCACATTAACGCCGCGCACGCGGGTTCAAATCTCATGGCTGCGAATGTGCTTTGTGACATGGGCGGCTGCGCTCCTGAGGATGGGGCCCGCGGGCACGAAGAAAACCGACAGGCGGCCGGGCAGCCTCATTGGACATTCCTCGGGGAGGTGCCTGAGACACGAAGCGAACCACGCGTTGAATAAGAGGCAGGGCACAGAGCAAGCGCCACACATGACACACCGAAGGGATGAGATATGCCATGGCACTGGGAGGCGTAAGTCTTGATGCCCAATTTCCGGGGCCGGGCATTAGATTCTTAATCCAAAGATTGGGGCTTCCGACTCCTGCGGGGCCGCTTATTTGAAATGCTCGGGCGCCGCCGCCCCACTTGGTTGTCTCATGTCTTGAGCGGGAATGTCAGCTTGCAGGGACGGTGCCCTGCTACTGAGCTATCCAGGCCATGCAGGCAGGCCACTGCCACTGCGGGGGCTGAGCCGTGAGTGGGCGTCGTGGCGACAACGGCATTCCCGTGTCCCAGGCAATTGGGGAGCGTGCCATCTGAGACGGGCCCACAAACTTGACCCGCCCAGGACTCGAACCTGGACTCTCCGGCTGCGGGGGCCGACGCCTTATCCATTAGGCCAACGGGCCCTCTGACGAATGCGGAGAGGCCCACCGTCGCGTGCAGAACAGCCTCGTTGCAAATGGGCACGTTTTTGCTGGTCTCCGTAATTCGTTTCCCATCTCTGGTGTTTCGACCTGCTGGCCAATATAGGAGAATTGCGTTTGAATTGAAATTCAATTACGAGCAACACTGCGGTTAGAAACTCGATAAAATTACGCGTAGAATTGCGAGTAGAATTACGGTAGAATTACGGATGGATCTATGTAGAATATCGGTCGCGGGACTGAGTGGCTATGTGTATCCGTCGGACTCTGCGCGCGAGGGTCCGCACGCCCTCGCTGCCGTTTTCTGTCGGTCTGCGCCCAGCTGCATTGAAAAGTCGTCGTCTCGAGACCCCCTGGTCTCAACCTCCCGCTCCATACCCTACACACGTCCATCAATCCATCCGTGCATGCATCGCGATACATCCACGCCCTTCCCCTCCCATGTACAACGCCTTGGCGTCGGCCCATTTATTCCGCTGCCCTGCCCCTGGCACCCTAGCAGCAATGGCACCAGTGGCGTAGTGGCTACGAAGTCAGCCTCAAACGCTGAAGGTCGCCAGTTCGATCCTGGCCTGGTGTTTTCGCGGCCCTCTATGAATGGCCCTGGCTTGCCCACTCGGGGTACGCTTTGCAAAATGATAGCAAACCTTTCCGAATCCAATGAGATCCGAACGTGTACCCGTTACAAGATGGACGCAAAGGCATCAAAATCTACTGAGATCCTGAGGGGCGCCCCTTGCAAAATGGACGCGGATCCATCAAAATTAAATGAAATCGCTATGGTCCTAATGGGTTACATTTTTGCAAATGACAGATATCATGAAAATGTGTACGACCCCAAAATATATTCCTTGCTACATGGACGCGAATCCGGTGAAATCATAATGGGGTACCCCTTGCCAAATAGACGCGAATAGACATCCAATGAAATCCTCGAGTTATTTTTTGTAGATACATCCATAGAAATCAATGACATCCAAAGGGTTACCCCTCGCGAACTAGATGTAAATCGCCCGGAATACAATGAAATGTTTAGGGGTACCCACTTGCAAGATAAAGTGGTGTTCTAAGAAATCATCGAACGCATTTAAGAATGCCAATGAAAGCGAATCCTGGCTAACAAAGAACACTGGAAACCCTCAACATACCCAATACACATGTTTTGCAATTCTATGGGGCTCAGCTTGCCAAGGCAAAGCCAATTTTCTTCAAGGGCCCAGCTTGCACGGAAGACTTCTAAAACATTTGTGTTATTCGTATCATGTTTATGCGGAAACTGCTGAATAATATGTGTTAGCAAGGCTTTCCTGTGTTTCCAAAGATTTGTTAAAATGATATTCGATTCATTATATTGTTCAACTTTTCACAATGAGTTCATAGGTTCTGCTTTTGTTTTTCTATGTTTTCGCCTGCCGGTAATCAGTTTTGCTTAAGTTTGTCATGGTTCCACTAGGACATAGGTGCGTATGGCTTTCAAGGTTCGCATTCTAGCGCCTCCGGAAGGTATTCCTATGAAAGTGTTTAGCTCAACCCCTCAATATAACACAAAGAAATGTGAGAAGTTGGGACATGAATAGATCATGCGGTTTTATCAACTGGATCTGACGATTGTACTTTGTAATTAATTATTCAATCGATGGGCAGCATCAAATTGCATGTGCATGCAATATGAAGCCCTAGGACCAACGCAACCAAGTCATGGAACAATACAAGGCATTCAAGCAAAGCAGATTTCGCTAAGCATACGCTACAACACTTTTTGTTCAACACGATCCCAAATGTCTTCCCTAATATTTTCACTTGTGCCCCTCACGGGGTACCCCTTTGGACTTCATTTGATTTCCATGATTTGTGGTCATTTTCATATTGGCATGTACCACTAAGGATTTCATCAGGTTTGTGTAAATTTGTACCCCCTTGAGATTTCATCGGATTTGCAACGATTAGTGTACATTTTGCTGATGGTACGTACTAAGTACCCTTTATTTTTTGGGAATTCCAACGGATTTGCGCCCATTTTACAAGGTGTACCCCCTGCGGCTGTCAGCAGGTTTCTATAGATTCGCGTTTATGTTGCAAGTGGGTACCCTTTGGGGTTTCATTCGATTTCATACGATTCACATTTTTTTTGCGAGGGGTACCCGCTGGAATTTCATTGGATATATTAAAAAAAGGGTAGATTTTGCAAAGCATACCTCCAGGCTTTCATTGAGTTTCTATGGGTTCGGGTGTATTTGGCAAGGGGTACCCCATTAGGATTTCATCGGGCACGCGTTCATTTAGCAAGGAGTACACTTTAGGATTGGATCACATTTCGATGACTTGTGTCATTTGCAAAATGTACTTGTTCCTTTTTGGGACCATGACGATTTCAGCGGATTTCAGAAGATCCGCGTCCCTTTTGCAAGGGGTGCGCGTCAGAATCTAGCTGGCTCAGACAATCGACCCTCATCCGAGCGACCTGGGCTCGAGTCGCGGTGGCGGAATTCTGCGGATAATACAGCAGTGTGTGCACAAGCGCGTTTGCCTTGTACCGTGTGTGGTGTAACGCCCAGCGTGCGAGGCGCCACGGCCCACATACAAGCTGAAGCCAATGGTCACCAGGCTGTGCGGCCACTTCAGCGGTCACTGTAACCAGTTTGGCTACAGGTACAAGCTGGGCGCTGCGGACGCGCAGCTCTTTTAGTCTGGCGTCTCGAATCTGGGTGGCTTGCTACCACAGCAATTGTTAGCCTTGGTGGGGGGACTGGTGCAGTCGACTTTTGGCCGTGTGCCTGCCGACAGTGGTAACCAGCAAAATGACCCCGGCGGGACTCGAACCTGCAATCCCCGGCTCCGTGGGCCGATGCCTTATCCATTGGGCCACGGGGCCGGGTATTCGATGCATCAGGCAAACGCGACTGCTGGCGCAGATTAGGTTACACTGGAAAAGAGCTTGGCGAGTGTGTTGCAAGCTTTCGCGAAGTTGCCATGAATGAATGGGAGCTGGCCCATGCTCATGCCTTTGTGCGTGGAATGCGGCTTGCGACAGTTCGCCTCCAACTTAGCTCGCCCTCTGGACTTGTAATCACCCCCTAGTCATTTTTCATCACGTGATGTCTTGATGATCGAAACATTTTCTATGATTACAGAAATGTTCCCATTTTCAATACACCCTCTTACCTCCGACGGTGGGACCATTGCTTTATGATTTACAATTTTCCCAGTTTCTTCAACGATTAGCCAACTCTTTCCCAGTCCACTCACAGGTCTAATCACGCGTCTGCAATTCGTCCCCACTTTCTTTCGCGATGGAGCCATGTCTCCCATTCTAATCACTGGTGTAATCACGCACCTGCATTTCTCTCCCAACTCTTCCTACGCTTATATTTTTATTTGTATTTTAGATACGGGTCTAAGTACGTGTCTGCAATGCGCCCCCACTTTTTCCTACGATTGAGCCGCTTCTCACCACGATGCAATGGTGCTGTGCGCATAGTGCCGCCGCCCTAACTATGAAATGCTCTACTTAATCATGCACCCCCCACGTGCTTAGGGAAAGCTCCTTCTGACTAAATCGTTTCACGCATCTGCGATGCGTCCCCACTTCTGTCTCACGACACGACGGAATCGCTCCTTACCACGATGACACCGCGCCGTACGCAAAGGGCCGACGCCCACATCATGAAATCCTGTGATTAATCATGGATCTCCACATGATTCGATTAATCTTTCCAATTAATTTTTAAATGGTCGATTACATCACAAATCGCAGTTCACCGAAGCCTTCGCCTTCGATCTGCAATCCTTTATGGAGCATGCTGGCACCTCTGTCGCTCATGGGGCCCATGCGCCCGTCGAGTGGCATCAGCCGCGATAACTCAGTTGGGAAAGCGTCAGGCCGAAGATCTGAAGGTCCCCGGTTCGCCCCCGGGTCCCGGCATTTTCTGGCATGCAGTTTGTATGTTGTGTCGGAGGCCCGGATCTGTTGTAGCTCCTGGTTTGCTCCCATGCTGTTGTAAGTATCGCTCGTGAGTTCCTCCTCGCAGGATGTAGCTAACTTGGTGCCTGCGCTTGGCCAGCGTCGAAACTGCCGCATATATTAGCAGTGGCCAGACGAATGGATGTCTGTGGGGGGTTCGTTGGGCGACGCTTTGCTGAATTTTGTGGTTGCCCAAGCACGCAGCCATTCAAAGTTTGGCCGCATGGTCCAGTTCTGCAGACGCCAATCCCCAAAGGCGTCGGCTCGAGCCCCACAGCTGGCATTTATTCGCAGCGCCTCGATTTCAAAATGAGCACGACAAAACTGGATCAGCACTCGCGTTGAGCACATGCCGTACATAGGCGGACGGTACACCCCTAGGCAACATGCCACAATATTTCTAGCCTCCTGCTAGAATGTCGGGACGGTCAGTTAGAACAGCGGCGAAGCGCAGTTGGCAGCGCGTGGGCCTCATAATCCTAAGGTCGTGACTTCGATCCTCACTCGCCGCACTTCTGACATCCCGCCGGAACCGACACCAATGCTACATGAAGGAAAAGCTTCCGAGAGCATGCCGCTTTACCCTTACTGGTGGAGGCTGTCGTGTATGACGTCCGACTGCAATGTGCACACAGGCTGGACAAGGAGATTGTGCAGACTCGAACGCCCAAGGGCAGACCCGGGTTCCGAGCCCATCTCCCCAGCCGCTCGGACACAGCGCCGTGTGCCGCAGAGCGGCTGTCAGTACACATACAAAGTTACCGCCACCGGCATGGTTTCGCAGCCGACCACTAGGAATCGCTGGCGGCAGAATTGTCAGACCGAAGCGACTTGAAAATGCTTGCGTAGCTTGTCGCAGGTGTTCGTGGACCTGGATCGCTTGAGGCAGAGCTGAGGTAGGCAAGCGCTTTGTCGTGGCCCACCTCCTGTTCCTAAGGGGCCGCGCTGTTGTAATGTCTCTTCTCCTTCTTGGGGAGGCGTGGCCGAGGAGCAATAAGAAGATGCTCCGGCTGTGTTAATCATTTGGTCCCAAAGCTCAAGCGGTCAGGGCCGACGACCAATAACCACAAGTTCCGCAGCTGCCATCCGCGTGGGACCACTTTTGCCTGCATCGCGTCACCGGTGTAGCGGTGGCACCCTGGACCATGCATGTGTGGCGCCACCTTGGCGCAAATCTCTGAGCCAAATTATTGTGGGCATGGGGCTGCGTGCTTGGCAGACGCATGTAACACAGCACAGCACTGAATTCAGAATACCTGTGTGGAGGAAGGCCTCGCCCAGATTTGAGCCGCGGCTGTTGGATTCCAGGGCCAGGGTGCCGACCAGCACTTCACGGGGCCAGCTGACTTCTTTCTGTGGTCGGGCATATGGCGTCTCGCGCCAACTCTGGCCCACGATGCTGTCAGTGGGGTCCCTTGCAGCTCTGCTTTATGGTTGCTGCTGGCGCCAGATGGTTGTCGATCGTGTTCTGTCGTTTTTGGCGCCGATAGCTTAAGCTACATTGCAATATGT